>Ga0209056_10000105_pt1 | contig 86463 bp, 81 predicted proteins | sample GraSoiAngelo_114_FD_185876 | JGI IMG/M metagenome (GOLD analysis project Ga0209056, IMG submission 185876) | Grasslands soil microbial communities from the Angelo Coastal Reserve, California, USA - 14_0903_13_40cm (SPAdes) (version 2) | ecosystem: Environmental > Terrestrial > Soil > Grasslands... | reverse complement strand
TTCGCTTCGCCGCGGCCGTATAACCCGAGATCGAAGCTGTTGGGCTCGCTCACCGAAAACACGTTGTGGTTGAACGGATCGTGGTTCGGGAAACGGACCGTCGAGCCGAGCGGCACGACCAGCACGGGAGGCGCGTAGGTCTTCTCCGTGATGGCGATTTCGACGGTGACGGGACGCGCGGCAGTCGTCACGGAGGCCGGCGCCTCGAGATAGAGCACGGCGTCGCTGAGGTCAGGCGACGGTTTGTTGTCTTTCTCGAGAATGACGATTCTCCCTGCCACCCGAGCGGCGGGAGAAAACGCCACGACGACAACTACAGCGACGATTCCCATCACCACCCGCATCGCCAATCTCCCGGAAAACTGTTGCGTCCAAGGGCGTGGAGCTTACTGTAGTGCTATCCAACTCGCCAGGAGCGGGCCGTGATGCGGGTCTTGCTTTTTCTCTGGATCACCGCGCAGCAGCCTGCATCGCCTCCACCTCCTCCACCATCGGCCCCCAAGCGCACCGTGGAGTTCACGGGCACTTCAGGTTCTAGAGCTCCTCCGCCGGTGGGCGCGGATGTTTCGCGCGTCTGCGATACGCCTTTTGGGAACGGTGGACTTTGTGCGAGGGGGTCTTCAAGCGCTCTTTCACCGGCGCGTTCGGATTCGGCACGCGCACGACGACTTTCTTCTTCTCCCGCTTCCGGCTCATGTGCCGAGGCGTTGCCGGATCTGCCGGGCGTGGTGGCGCGCGTGGATGAGGTGGAAGCGCATCCACTCCTCGACGGTCAGATCGCCCATGCGCGGGTGCTTCACAAACAGATCAGCGCGGCGCTCGGGCAATAGCGCGCGGTCGACTTGATCCCAGGCCTCGACCGCGGCCAGGAAATGCGCCTCGGCGGTCGCGTGGTCGATCTGCGATGCCGGCGTGGTGCGTTCGGGCGCCTTGCGGCCCGGCGGAAACCGGCGCAATCGGAAAATGAAGAACCTGGCGACCTGTTCGGCAGGCGTGCGCGGCCGGCGGGCCATCGGTGCATGGTTCCGGCGCTTCAAAAACGTCTCGGCGCTCAGCGCGAGTCCCAGCGCGAGATGCTCGACGATCTGTGCCGGCGTCCACTTTCCGGCCGGCCCACGCTCCCACTCGCTGTCCGGCCGCCCGCGAAGCGGACCGAGCACGAGGTCCGGCAGCTCACCGAGCGGTCTCATACTCGTCATCGCGTGCGGGGCCGCTGACCACTAGTTTCCATCCGACCCGACATGCGGGGAATCTGCGAGTGAACCTGCTGCGCCGCCACCCGGTTGCGATCGCGCTGGTGGTCCTGCTTCTCGCGACCGCGATTCACCCGCTGTCCCCGCTGGTCGACGCAGTCACCGGCTCTGCGCCGGGCGACGCGGACCTCGATCGCCCGATCCTGTACGTCCTGTTCGCGCCGCTCTCCAACTCACTCGACGCGCTCACATTTTTCAGCCAGCCCCGCGCGGAGTGGGCGCTCGCCGTCTGGATCCTGGCGCTCGGCGCTTGGGGCGCCCTCCGCCGCTCCGCCACGCCGCTCACGTGGCGCCGCCGCGTGGCGCGCGCGCTGGTCGGCCCCGGGATAGTGATCCTGCTCGGCGTCGCCGCGGTACTGTTGCCCCGGCCTGTGCCAAGCCTTACCAGCGACAGCGTGGGTACGGTGATCGATTATCACGCGCACACCAATCTCTCGCACGACGGACGGCCGGGATGGACGCTCGCGAAGCTCGCCGAGTGGCATGAGCGGCAGGGGTTCGAAGCGGCGTATGTCACCGACCACAACGTCGTGTACGACGGCTCGCTTCCCGTCCCGGCGGGCACGACCATCAGTCTGTTGCCCGGCGTCGAATGGAGCGTCCATCAGCAACACGTGGTGGCGATCGGGCCGGTCGAGGCACTGCCGCGCGACAGCTTCGGAGGGAGCACGGCGCGGATGTTACGGATCTTCGCCGCGATCGAGCGCCAGGGAGGGCTCAGCATCGCATCGCTCCCCGAGTACTGGCGCAACCATTGGGAGGATCTGGGCGCATTCGTCGTGGCGGGTGTGGACGGGTTCGAGATCGTGAATTGCGCGCCGAAGGCGCTGGGATTCCCGCCGGACCTGCGCCGCCACGTGCTCGCGCTCGCGGGCAGCCACGATCTGATGGTCGTCGGCGCGAGCGACAATCACGGCTGGGGACGGGTCACGTGCGTCTGGAACGTCTCGCGACCGGGCGCGCAGGGCTTTCACACCAATCGCGTCTTTGCGCGGCCCCTGGCGCTGGTACAGGGCAACGGGTGGTCCTGGGCCGCGGCGGTGAGCCAGCCGTGGTACATGCTGCGCTCGTTGAGCTGGAGTGAGCGCGCGAGCTGGCTCACGTGGGTCGTCATCATCCTGCTGTATCGGGCGATGCCCCGCCGGGAAGGTCAGGGAGCCGGCCTCGGCATCCTGGCGCGATCGCTGGGGCCTCGCCGCAAGCCGGCCGTTCCTAACGAGACCCCGACGTGACAATGCGCACCCAACCGGTGATCCTTCCTTTTCCTTCATTCTCTCGGAGACTTGTCCCATGCAGGCAGCAGGTCGGTTCGTAGTTCTCGGTGCATTCGTCGCGCTCACAACTCAAGCGCGGGCGCAGAGTGACCTGCCGCTGAAGCACGCGCCGGCGCGCACTCAAACGGCGATCACGCCGGCGGACCTCATGACTCGTCTGTACCTCTACTCGGACGATTCAATGATGGGCCGGCTGGCCGGCAGCGAATACAATCTCAAAGCCACCGCCTATATCGCATCGGAGGTCAAGCGCTTTGGACTGGTGCCCGCCGGTGACTCGGGCGGCTACTTCCAGAATGTGCCACTCGTCAAGCGGCAGCTCGATCCGAGCGCAACCCTGTCGGTTGAGGGAACGGCGTTTCGTCCTTGGGATGAGTTCATCCCCCGCGATCCGGGGCGCGCGACTCGCTCGTTCGATGGTGCGCAGGTGATTTACGCCGGGGTATGGCCGGACAGCACGATGATCAGCGCTGATCAGGCCGCCGGAAAATTTGTCGTGCTCGGGGCGCATACCGGCCCGGGTGTGCCTCAAGCGCAGCAAGTGAATCGTGGCGCGATTCTCGCCCGCTACCGCGGCGCCGCAGGCATCGCGGTGGTGGCGCTGGCAACGTTCCCGCCGCAGGCGATCAGCTTCTTCCGTCAACCGCAAACTATCCTGCGCGACGCCCCACAGGCGACCGACACGATCAGCTTGCCCGTTTACGTGTACGTGAGTGCCGCCGGCGCCCGGCTGCTGCTTGGCGCGCCGCTCGACAGCGTCCGCGCGGGCGCGGCGGGAAAGACCGTGCACGGCTCGATGTCGTTCGTCGATACGCCCGCCCCGGCGCGCAACGTCGTCGCCATTCTGCCGGGCAGCGATCCGAAATTGAAGGGCGAGTACGTCGCGATCGGCGCCCACAACGACCACATCGGCTTCGACCAGACGCCGGCCGACCACGATTCGCTGCGCGCGTACAACGACGCCCTCCGCAGGTTGGAGCTCGCCGCGCCCAACCATCGCGTGTCGCCGGACCAGGTACAGCAGGTCCATGTGAATGTGGACAGCTTGCACCGCGCTCACGCCGCGCGGCGCGATTCGATCTACAACGGCGCGGATGACGACGGCTCGGGGACGACCGCGGCGCTGGAGATCGCGGAGGCGTTCGCCGGTGCGCGGGCAAAGCCGAAGCGCTCGCTCATCTTCGTCTGGCATACCGGCGAGGAGCTGGGGCTGTTCGGATCGCAGTATTTCACCGATCACCCGACCGTCCCGCGCGACTCGATCGTGGCGCAGCTCAACATGGACATGGTGGGCCGCGGCCGCGCCGACGACGAGAATGGCGGCGGGCCGGGCTACATGCAGCTCATCGGCACGCGCCGCCTCTCGACCGAGCTCGGCGATCTAATCGAGACCGTGAACAAGGCCCGGAAGCAGCCGTTCACGTTCGACTATACGTTCGACGCGACGGGGCATCCCGAGCAGTACTACTGCCGCAGCGACCACTACATGTACGCGCGCTACGGCATCCCCATCGCGTTCTTCACGACGGGCAACCACCGCGACTACCACCAGGTGACGGACGAGCCGGAGTACATCGATTACGACAAGCTGGCGCACGTGTCGCAGTTCGTGTACGACGTGGCGACCGCGGTCGCGAATCTCGATCATCGTGTCGTTGTCGATAAGCCGAAACCGGACCCACATGGGAATTGCGTGCAGTAACAGGTGGCTGGTTACTCCGGTCGCACGCTAGTCGAAAAGCTCGGTATCAAGCCCCGGACGCGGATTGCCATCATCAATCCGCCCCGGGGGTTTCGCGCAACGTTAGGAGAGTTGCCCGCCGGTGTCACAGTGACGTCGCGCGTGAGCGGCACCTATCCCTTCATGCACTTCTTCACACGCGATCGCACCGTACTCGAGAAGGAGATTCCGCGGATGCTGCGCGCGCTCACGCCGGACGGCGTGCTTTGGGTCTCGTGGCCGAAGAAAACGTCCGGCGTCGCGACGGACGTCACCGAAGACATCGTTCGGGCGGTGGCGCTGCCGACCGGACTGGTAGATGTGAAGGTCGCCGCGATCGATGTAGTGTGGTCGGGCCTAAAGCTCGTTCGGCGACTGAAGAATCGGTGACTTTCGAACAGCGAATGACGAAAACCGAGGACAGCCTTTGCGTTACAAAGTACTTGACAACACCAGCCCCACCCCGTAAACTGGGCGATATGTCCTCACCGCACCCGATTCACGACCGTGCACTCGACAACCTGCAGTTCATCCGCTCCACCATGGAGCGGGCGGGCTCGTTCACGGCGGTGCCCGGGTGGGGGATGGTCGTGCTCGGCGCGACAGCATTGGCCGCCACGACGCTCGCCGGAGCCCTGCCGGTCGCGCAAGTGTACGGCGCGGCTCAAAGTCGCTGGCTCTGGGTTTGGATGTTCGAAGCGTTGCTCGGCGCCGGGGTCGGCGTCGCCGCACTCCTCTATAAGGCCATGCGCGCCGGCGCTGCCATCGTCCACGGCCCGGGACGTCGCTTCGGACTCAGCGTGGTGCCACCGTTCATCGTGGGGGCGCTGCTGACATACGTGCTGTGGCACGCGAAGCAGCTCGCGCTCCTCCCTGCAGTGTGGTTGCTGTGCTACGGCGCCGGCGTGGTCACGGGGGGCGCATTTTCCATGCGGGTTGTCCCAGTGATGGGAATTTGTTTCATGATTCTGGGCACGGCGGCGCTGTTCGCACCGGCGAGCTGGCAAGCGTGGCTCCTCGCAGGTGGTTTCGGCGGCCTGCACATCGTGTTCGGGCTGATCATCGCACGGAGGTACGGTGGCTAAGAGCAACACGGCGCGGATCACCCGCGCGGAACCCGATCGGCCGGTAAAACCGAAAGTGCAACCGGCGGATCTCGACCGGCTGATTCATGAGCGCGTGCGGCTCGCGATCGTGAGTGCGCTCGCGGTGCGCGAGAGCCTGACGTTCAACGAGCTCAAGGCGCTGCTCAAGACGAGCGACGGCAATCTCAGCGTCCACGCGCGCAAGCTCGAAGATGCGGACTATATCACGTGCGACAAGTCGTTCGCAGGCCGCGTCCCCAAAACCGAATACCGACTCACCGCCCTCGGCAGGCGGGCGCTCGAGCGCTACCTCGATCACATGGAAGCGTTGATTCGCGTGACGCGGGCGCGCTGACGTGGATGCTTTTTTTTGCGGGAGCGCTTTATGAAACAAAGTACTTCTTTTCACGTCGCCATCGTCATGGACGGCAACGGGCGCTGGGCGACGCGCCGCGGCCTGCCGCGCGCCGCCGGGCACCGTGCGGGCGCCGAGGCGGTGCGTCGCGTCGTCCAAATCGCGCCGGGATGCGGCATCACCGCCCTCACGCTGTACGCCTTTTCATCCGACAACTGGAGCCGGCCAGCCGCCGAGGTCTCGATGCTGATGCGCTTGTTCGCCCGCTATCTGCGAACGGAGACAGCCGAGCTCGCCGCACAGGGCGTCACGCTCACGGTGATCGGCCGGCGTGACCGGCTGCCCCACTCGCTCGTCACGGCGATCACGGCGGCCGAACACGGAACGGCGGGCGGTACACACCTCGAGCTGCGGATTGCCGTGGACTACTCCGCGCGCGACGCGATTCGCGCGGGGACGATCCTTCCCGATGTCGATCTCCTCATCCGCACCGGCGGTGAGCAGCGGCTGTCGGACTTCCTGTTGTGGGAATGCGCGTACGCCGAGCTGTGGTTTACCGAGCGGATGTGGCCGGATTTCGGGGCGCCCCAGCTGGCGGTGGCCATTCACGAGTTCCACTCACGTGACCGCCGGTTCGGCGGTTTGCCGACGCGGGAGGCCGTATGACCGCACTTCCCACTGTCACGCAGCGCACCAAGTTGGGGCTTGAGATCGTCGCCGCCGGCGCCGTCGGTGGCATCGTCGGGGACGCGCTGCTGCGCGCGATGCCGTGGGGCCTGAACGTTGCGCTGGGCACGACGGCGCTCGTCGGCGCCGGCGGCTGGCTGGTCCGCCGGCACCACCTCAAACACGGCCCTGACGCGGCGTGGCTGGCGATCACGGCGTTGCTGCTGGGACTGGCATTTCTGCGCCGCGACGCCGCGACCCTCGCCGCGTTCGACGCCCTTGCCCTGATCGGGGCGCTGGCTCTAGCGGCGGCGAGCCTGCAGGGAGAAGTGATCTCGAAGTGGTATCCCTTCGATCTGATCCGCGGCGTTGTCACGGCAAGCGCGTCCAGCATGTTCGGCGGATTCGTGCTGCTATTTAGCGACATTCAGTGGCACGAGCTGCCGCAGGACGACCGTCTCCGCAATGTGCGGCGCACGCTGCTCGGCGTGGCGCTCGCCGTGCCCGTGCTCATCGTGTTCGCGGCGCTGTTTGCGTCGGCCGATCCAGTGTTCAACAACGTCCTGACGAATCTGTTCGCGTTCGACCTTACGTCGGTGGTCACCCACACGTTCTTCATCGGATTCTGGGGTTTCCTCGTCGCCGGGTATTTCCGGTGGTCGTTCCTCGGTCGTCCCTTTTTCGGCCTCACGCCGGTGCTGAAGCCCGTGCAGAGCGTGGTGCCGCTCGCAACGGCGTTGGGCCTGCTCAATGCGCTGTTCTTGCTGTTCGTCGTCGTCCAGCTCCGCTACTTCTTCGGCGGCGCCGCGCTCGTCGAAGAAACCAGCGGGCTGACGTACGCAGAGTACGCGCGGCGTGGGTTCTTCGAGCTGATGACCGCCAGCGGGCTCGTCCTCCCGATTGTGCTTGGCGCCGAGGCGCTCGTTCGCGGAACGACGCGGCCGCAGATCCGCGTGTTCCGCCAGCTTGCCGGCCTGCTGCTCGGCCTGCTCGCAGTCATCATGGCCTCGGCGCTCCAGCGCATGCGGCTGTACGTGTCGGCCTACGGACTATCCACAGACCGGCTGTACGCGACGGCGTTCATGATCCTGTTGCTGGGCATCTTCGCCTGGTTCGCGTGGACCGTGCTGCGCGGGCAACGGCAGCGGTTTGTGTTTGGCTCTCTCATGCAGGGCCTCGCGGTCCTCGCCGGCCTGCATCTGCTCAACCCTGACGCCTTCATCATCAAGACGAATCTCAATCGCCCCGCGGCCGAGCGTCCATTCGATGCGAAGTACGCGCTGACGCTGGGTGGCGATGCGGTCCCTGCCTTGCTCGACGCGATACCGCAGCTGAATCCGGAAGACCGCTGTGTCGTCGTGCATGGCCTCCTGGCCCGCTGGGACAAGGCGGACGTCGATTGGCGCACCTGGAACTGGAGTCGCGCGCGCGCGCGGTCGCTGGTCCGCAATCGCGCCGACGCCTTGAAAGCGTCGTGTCCCATCACACCGCAGGAGCAACGCAATGATCACTGACGGCTTGAATCCCTTCACGGTACTGCTCTTTGTGGGTGCGGTACTCGCGGCGGCGACGCTCATCGTCCTCTACATCGTCGCGCGGGTGACCAAGCGCGAGTCGTTCGCGCGGATCACCCTGCGCGTGCTGCTGGGCGGAGTGGGACTCTATCTCTTGCTCTTCCTCGGCGCCTCGGTGTTCAGTCACAGTCGCGTGCTGGCCGTCGGCGAAGAGAAGCACATCTGCGAGATCGATTGTCACCTCGCCTACGCAGTCGCAGCGACCAAATCGGAGTCACTGCCGAACGGGATGGTCCGTCATACGGTCACCGTGAAGGTGCGTTTCGATGAAGGGACGATCTCACCGCGCCGGCCGCGGGACGCGACACTCACACCCAACAGCCGCTACGTCGCGCTGGTCGATGACGCGGGCGATCGCTACGCGGGATCGACCGACGGGCTGAAGCGCAAACTGATTCCTGGCGAGTCGTATACGACGGACATCGTGTTCGACGTGCCTGTAGATGCAAAGGGCCTGCGGTTGGTCCTGCGCAATAACGATCCCGAAACCGCGTTCATCATTGGGCACGAGAACAGCCTGCTGCACGGCAAGACCACGTTCGCATTGTCCAAGCCGAGCTGACTGACGTGCGTCGCTTCATGGCAGGGACGTTGGGAATCGCATTCGGCGCTGGGCTACTGAATCCAGTGTTCGGAGTCTTCTTCACCGCGCTGGCGACGTTTGTCCTCGCGCTTGCGTTTCGTCGCGCGCCATGGCACTGGGCGGTCTTGTCGCTCACGGCGTGGGCCACTGGCACCGCCGTCGGTGCGCTACTGACCCTAGTCGAGGGTGGCCGCGACGTCTCATCGTCGAGCCAGGCATACACAGGAGTCACCGTTCTCGCTACCTACGTGAGCGCATTCGCCGGAGCGTGGGTACGCTGGGTTGCCTCGCGACTCGTGCGGCAGCAATAGATTGGAGGCATGAGCCTCCGTATTACGCAGGTTGATGCGTTTACCAATCGTCCGTTCGCAGGAAACCCAGCCGCGGTTTGTATCCTTCCGAAGCCGGCCCAGCCCGCCTGGATGCTGAACATCGCGCGCGAGACGAACCTCGCCGAGACGGCGTTCCTGGTTCCGCAGCGCGACGGCTTCGATCTCCGCTGGTTCACACCGGCCGTCGAGGTCGATCTCTGCGGCCATGCGACGCTCGCCAGTGCGCACGTGCTCTGGGAGGACGGTCGTCTCGAGCCCAACGAGCAAGCGCGCTTTCATACCAAGAGCGGCCTTCTGACGGCTGATCGCCGTGATTCCTGGATCGAGCTCGACTTCCCCGCCACACCTCCGGCCGCTGCCCCGCCGCCATCGGGGCTCATCGAGGCGATCGGCGCCAAAGCAACATTCGTCGGGCGCAGCCGCTTCGATTACCTCGTCGAAGTCGAGAACGAAGCAACGGTGCGCGGGTTGACGCCCGATCTGACTGCCGTCAGCCGCGTCCCAGCGCGCGGTGTCATCGTCACGAGTCGGACGAATGGAAAGAGCGACTACGACTTCGTGTCGCGCTTCTTCGCGCCGCAATCCGGCGTTCCGGAAGACCCCGTTACGGGATCGGCGCACTGCGCGCTCACGCCCTACTGGAGCGCGAAGCTGGGAAAGCAGGAGCTGGTCGCGTATCAGGCGTCGCCGCGCGGCGGCGAGCTGCGGCTGCGACTCGCCGGCGATCGCGTCCGCCTGGGCGGGCAAGCCATCACGGTGTTGCGCTGTGAACTGACCGCGGGCAATATGGCGTCGTGACCAACGACCACAAATCGAGCCGAGTCGTCGGCTATCTCTGCGCCCTCGGTGCAGGCTCCGTGTGGGGCACGACCGGCCCCCTGTCCACCAAGCTCTACGCCGAAGGCGCCGCCATCACCGGGATCGGCTTCTGGCGCCTGATGCTCGGCACCGCGGGCCTCGCGCTGTGGGCGGTGCTGTTTCACCGCGACGTGTTCAAGGTCGACCGTAAAGGCTTGCTGTTGATGGGCGGGTTGGGCGGCGCGATGGTCGCGCTGTTCGAGGTCGCTTACCAATTCGGGATCGCCGGCGCGGGCGTCGCGGGCGCCGCCGCGTTGCTCTACACCGCGCCCGTCATGGTCGCCCTCGTCGCCAAGCCGCTGCTCGGCGAGCAACTCACCCCGCTGCGCTTTGCGCTCGCCGTCGTCGTAATGATCGGCGCCGCCATGACCGTCACCGGCAAGGCGGCAGCCGCGAGCGCGACGCAAAGCGCCATTCCACTTCCGAGCCTTGTCGTCGGCATTTTCGGCGGACTGCTCGCCGCCGTGAGTTACGCGACGACCACCGTGCTGGCGCGCTGGACGGTGCCGCGCTACGGCTCCTACCGCATGCTGTTTTGGGAAGCGCTCGGCGGCGTCGTGATTCTGGCGATCGTCCTGCCGCTTGCCGGCCACGCGCCCGCGCCGCCGCCCACCAGCGCGGCGTGGCTGTATGTCTTCGCGCTCGCCGCCGGTGGCGTGGTGCTGGCCAACTTCCTGTTCTTCGGGGGCGTCCGCCGCATCGAAGCGACGCCGACCGCCGTCGCTGCCACGATCGAGCCGGTGGTCGGCGCGCTGCTCGCGTTCCTGCTGCTGAATCAGGGGCTCACGTTGATTGGCTGGGTCGGCCTGGTAATGGTTGTCGGCGGCGTTGCAGCCGGATACCTGCGCGAGGGACGCGACGCGGTCGTCGAGGTGCAGCCGGAGCCCTAGGGCGCGGACCGATACAGCCCCCGGGAACCGACTAACGCACGGCCGTAGTTTCAGACTCCCGCAACTGGCCGGTGTAAAAGTTGGGCTTGCCAGCCGCTTGGAGCAGGCCGTGGACCACGAACTCGAGACCCACGAAAAACACGCCGCCCCATAGCAAGGAGGGCAGCTCGCGCGTGTCGCGTCCGTAGGCGAGCAACGCCCAGCGTGCGAGCACGTAGCACCAGAGTCCCCCGCCAAACCAGCCGAACACCCGGACGATTTTCCCGCCAGGAGTCTCGATGCCGGGAATCTTCAGCAGCAGGACTTCCACCAGGTGCCCGACGTACGTAAAGGAGAACGCGAGCGTGAATGCGTCGAGGAAGTCCCAGCCAAAAGAGCCATGTCCTGGCAGCACGGCGGAAAGAAGCAGTGCCAGCGGCACCGCCAGCAGCGTATTACGGGTGAGGGCTTTCATGCAGGTGCACCTCCAGCCAGTCGAGGACTGTGCCCCACCAGATGCGGCGGTTGCGTGGCCGCAGCACCCAATGTCCTTCGTCGGGGAAGTACAAGAACTTTGCGTCGACACCCATCCGTTTCGCCGCCGTAAACGCCTGATACCCTTCCGAAAGATCGACCCGATAGTCGAGCTGCGAATGCACGATCAGCATCGGCGTCTTCCAGTTGCCGACAAAATTCAGCGGCGACCACTTCTCGTAGAGCGCGCGGTTCGCGTAGGGCGTGCCGCCGAACTCCCAGTCGGTGAACCACAGCTCCTCGGTTGACCCGGCCATGCTGACGGTGTTGAACACGCCGTCGTGGTCCACCAGCACCTTGAAACGATTGGTGTGGCCGGCGATCCAGTAGACCATGTATCCGCCATAGGAGGCGCCGGCCGCGCCCATGCGCGTCGAGTCAACATAGGGTAGCCGCGCCACAACATCCAAGCCCTTCATCACGTCTTCGTAGGGGTAATCGCCCCAATGCTGGGAGATCGCATCGGTGAATTTCTGGCCGTAGCCGGTCGACCCGTGGAAGTTCACCGCAGTGACCACGAATCCCCGGGCGGCGAACATCTGATTGTTCCACCGCGGACCCCAGCTGTCGGTCCACGCTCCCTGGGGCCCGCCGTGAATGAGATAGATGAGCGGATACTTTTTCGCGGGATCGAAGCCCGGCGGCTTCTGCGACCAGCCGAACACAGAGTCGCCGAGTGCGCCGACGAAGCCGAACTCCTCGAGCGGTGGAAGGTCGAGGGTCGCGAGGGCAGAGTCGTTGTGATGGGTCAGCGCTTTCCCGGAGACCCACACCTCGGCAGGCTGCGTGTTCGACTGGTGGAGATAGACCAAGGTCTTAATGTCGGGGCCTACCTGTACACCCGTGTTCACGCCGCCCGAAATGACGCGAGTCCGTTTGAATCCCGGAGTGTCGATGCGATAGATGTTGTCGCGGCCGCGCTCTTCGACGACGGCATAAATGCATTTCGAACTCGGGCACCAGGTGTACGAACCGACCGACAGATCCCATCCAGCGGTGGCTTCGACAGACCGTCCGGCCGTCCGACCGTCCGACCGTCCGACAAGCATGAGCCGCTGGCGGTCGGCTTCGAATCCCGGCCGTTCCATGGACAGGTACGAGAGCCATTTGCCGTCCGGCGAGTACCGCGGGGTGTTATCTGCCCCAGCACCGCGGGTGAGCGGATGAAAACGCGTCCGCTCGTTCACACCGCCGAGGCCGATCGGATAGATATCGACGTTAGTACTGTCAGCCACAGTAGCATCACTGTGCATCGCCACCGCGATTTCGCTGCCGTCCGGCGAAATCGCGACGTCCCCGTCCCCTGATGTCGCGATCGTCGGCATGTCGATATCAACCTGCGTCAGATCGGTGGATTTCCCTGTTGCGACATCCACGCGAAACAGATGCTGCCGCTTCCCTGCCCGCCAATCGTCCCAATGCCGCCACATGAGCCCGGTCCAGATGCGGGCCTCGGTCGGATACGCGCCGTTGCGCTGATCGATCTCCTGGTTCGCCGGCCATTTGATGTCGCTGACGACGAGCAATCCCGAGCCGTCGGGCAGCCACAGCGGATCGGACGCGCCATCGGCAAGGTGCGACACCTTCCGCGCATCTCCGCCGCCAATCGGCAGAACCCAGACCTGGGCGCCACTGTCGCGCGTCGAGACGAAGGCGAGGGTCTTCCCGTCGGGCGACCAGCGCGGCTGACGGTCCGAGCCCGGCCCGCCGGTGAGCTGCTGCGACTTGCCGGTCGCCACCTCGACGACCCAGACGCGCGCGACGTTGCGGTTGTCCTGGAGTGACGGCGTCGAGACGGTATACGCCACCCACTTTCCGTCGGGCGAGAGCTGCGGATCGCTGACGGACTTGAGGGCGATGTAGTCGTCGAACGTGATGGCGCGCTTTTGGGCGAGGGCGACTGATGGAATGATGGAAAGATAGAATGTGAGAATGATCCCGAACATTAAGGTCCTTCCAACATTCCATCGTTCCATCTTTCCCCCTCAGTATTCCGGATGTGTAAGGATCGCCCGGACCAGATCATCGAAGAGCTGCGACTCCGGCGTGACGTTGCCGTCCGCATCGGAGTGCACGTTCCACGCGGCGAGCTCGTTCAGCGCGGTCGCTTCTTCGTAGGTGAGATGCAGCACGTGCCCATTCGCGTGCTTGCTCGCCTTGTCGAGCACATTCTTGAGCACATCGGGCAAGTGCTTGGCATTCCGGACAGCGTCGTACTGTTGTCTAGTCACCGTAAGGTCCATGCGCTAATCTTGGTAGCTTCGTAGTCACTCGCAACCCAGAGCACCGATGCCCCGCACCGCATTCCTGTCCACCGGTTTTCACGTCCCCGCGCGCCTCGTCACCAACGACGATCTCGCGCGGATCATGGACACGTCCGACGAGTGGATCGTGCAGCGCAGCGGCATCAAGACGCGCTACTGGGTGGAAAAGGGCGACACCGGCGTCACGCTCGCCCGCGAAGCGTCAAAGCAAGCGCTCGACAAAGCGGGCCTCGCGCCGAGCGATCTCGATTGCATCATCTACTGCACCTGCACCCCCGATCACTTCGAGCCCGGCAACGGCGTCTTCCTGCAGCGCGAGCTCGGCCTCACCGACATTCCCGCCGTCGACGTGCGCAATCAATGCAGTGGTTTCATCTATGGATTGTCCATCGCCGATGCGTGGATCCGGACGGGCCAGTACAAGCACATCCTGTTGGTCGGCGCCGAGGTGCACTCGCGCGGGCTCGATAAGACGACGCGCGGCCGTGACACCGCCGTGCTGTTCGGCGACGGCGCCGGCGCCGCCGTGCTTGGCCCGGTGAACGACAATGGCCGCGGCGTTCTCTCGACACACATCTTCGCCGACGGCCGCTACGCCGAGAAGTTGTGGGTGGACGGTCCTGGCCTCGCCCATGATCCATACGTCAGTGTCGAAATGCTGGAGCAGGGATTGCATCGCGCCGTGATGGAGGGGCGCGACGTCTTCAAGTTCGCATCACTGAAGATGCCGGAGTCCGTCGCCATTGCGCTCAAGACCAACCGCCTCACTCCCGCCGACATCACGCTGCTTGTCCCGCATCAAGCCAACCAACGCATCATCGAGATGGTGCAAAAGGCCACCGGCCTGCGCACCGATCAGGTCTACAGCAACATCCAGAAATACGGCAACACCACGGCGGCCTCGATCCCGATCGCGCTCGACGAAGCCCTCGCCGAGGGACGGCTGAAGCATGGCGATCTGCTGGTGCTGACGGCGTTCGGGTCGGGGTTTACGTGGGGGAGTGCCGCGATCCGCTGGTAGAATCGATCTCCTTCAGCTCCTTGAGCTCTCGCGCCGCACCCGCGGCCAACGCGGACCCACGGTAGCGTTCCACGAAGCGCGCCAGCTCGATTTTCAGCCGGGCGGTCCGTCCCAGTTTGCGATACAAGTCGATCAACCCGTTGGTCGCACGCATCTGCTCGTATCGGTTCGCAGCAGGATCCGCATTGCGGATTTCCAGGTACAGGCGTTCCGCTTCGTCATAACCGTTGAGCCGCGTCTCCAGCAGATGCGCGAGTTGGAGCCGCGCTTCGTGATCGCCCGGCTCGATCCGCAGATGATCGCGAAACCAGTCCGCCGCCTCCGCAAACTTCCCTTGTACGATCAGGACGTCCTGGCGCGGGTACGTCGGCGGCGGCGGGATGTCGCCATCGGCGAAGATCGTCTTGACCATAAACACGGCGGTAGCACCCACGGTGCGGTGGATCATGAGAATCCCGGCGATCGTGACCGGGATGTTGAAGATGAGGAGGAACACGAAACCGACGTGGGAAATCCAGCCCTTGTTGAGCATGAAATACCACAACGACGACAGCATCGCGAAGCACGCCGGCCCGAACCACACCGCCACTCGCATCAGGCGAATGGCATCACTCGCGTCGGCGTACTGGGGGCCCTTAGCCATGGCGCCCACAATTGCGCCTGAAACGCCACTCACGCAAGTTCCGTAGAGCGCCGTACCCACAGGAGAACACCATGCTGCTTGGACTCGCGGTAACAGCCGCCGCACTCGTCGGCGGCTTCGTCATCTCTCGGGATTTTGTTCGGCGCCGTCTGCGGTTCGTGGATGCCGTCCAGAAACCGTCTGCTCCGATCATCGCGGGCGTCGGGGCCGCGGCGGTGGCATTGCTGCCGGTCGCGCTGTTGCCGGTTGTGACCGTGGGAACGGCCGTCGCGTTGGGCGTGGGTGTTGCCGGTGGGGTGGCCAGCGGGCGCAACGCGCCACCGCCTACTAGCTAGCTCGCAGCGCCTCAGGACGTCCCGCGACGACCCGTAACGCGCGCACCGCTTCGCGCGCGAACGTCTTGCCGGCGCTCTTTTCGACTTCTTCCAACGCGCTCCAGCGCGTAAACGCCGGCCGCACCGGGGTCGCTATCTGCAGCGTCTCAAACGCGTCGGCGACCGCCAACACCTTCACGGTGATCGCCATCGGCAGCGCCTCGATATCCCAATCGTCGCCCACGATCTCGTAGTAGTGCGAGTACTCGGCGATGATCTCGGCGGCCCCGCGCAGCGCGCGCGCGACCGTCACCGACGCGTCGGTGACGGAGCGCGACAGCAGCTTGAGCAGCCGCTGATCGGCCGTTCCCACTTCGTGGAGCAGCGACGCGATCCGGAGGTTCTCCAGCTCACCGTCGGACAGCTTCAATTCCGCGCCCATCGCCGCTGCGAGCTCGGCAACGCGCGTCGAATGGCCCTCCTGATTGCTCTCGGCGGATTCAATGTGAAAGGTGAGAACTTCCAGCGTCGCGAGATAAGCGTTCTTCAGGTCCGCCAGACGCGCGGCGCGCTGCTCGGCGAGCCCACCCACCACGTACCCGGTCAGGATCAGAAAGCCGCCCCACGGGACCAACGTCAGCAGCGCGTCCTGCGTCAGCCCCGCTTCCGTCACCATCCCTTGCGTAGCCTGCAGGAAGAAGACGAACGACACGGTGAACAGGCCGGAGACCACGGCAAAGCGCCGGCCGCCGTAGAAGCCCGCGAGGATAATGGGCAGATAATAGAAGCTGAGAAACGCAAACTTCTGCTCGATCAGCGAATTGATGACGAGCAGAGAGGCCACGAGCAGGAGAACGAGGACGCGCTCGAAGTACTTGAGCACGAACTGCTGAATCACAAAACCCTTTCTTCCAAGGAGATAGGGAGCGGCACCAAAGTGAGCGACGGGTGGGCAATCTGCAAGTGAGACGGGTCACACCTGCGCACAAACGAGCATGAATCGGCCGTCGGCATGGAATTCGCTTAGGAGGGCGCGGGGGGGACGGCCTGGCGCGTCCTAGAGGCCCCCCCCGGGGCTGAACGGATTCCTCCTGCGTCCTCGCTGAGCTTTCCTACATCACCTACCACGCCGGTCTGACGCATTTTCTGTTTGCGCACATCATCGCCGAGGTCTGCGACGCCCTAGCGCTCGTCACGATCGCGCTCGGTCTCAGCAAGCGAGTCGGGCCCGGGTCCACGCCGTTCGTAACCGGGGCACTCCAGCACCGGTAACGGCGGGTAGCGGACGAAACGGGCGTCTGTCTCGGCGCGCGAGCACCGATAGAAGACAGACCCCCGCCGGTTCGTGACGATCCGCACCCATGTGCAGGTGGCACAAAGCCCTGTGGCAGGATCGGTCATTAGGTGCAAAGAAGAAGCTAGTTATATCTTGGACCCCGTGAATAAAGGGGATGATCTCGGGCTTCCCCCCGGCATGCGCGAGGTGTACCTGCGAGGAGTGCGCGACCAGCTGGGCGGAATCGCTGAGTTGGCGGAGCGCCTCGTGGCAGCGGGGGGCGACATCGACGCCGTGGACCAGCTCCGGCGCGAGGCCCACAAGATCCGCGGTTCGGCCGGCTCATTCGGATTCACCCAAGCAACGACGGTCGCTGCGGAACTCGAGGAGGCCGCTAAGCAATGGCTCGCGCAGCCCGAGCAGGGCGCTAGCACGCGCGGCGCCATGGCTCGCGCGTTTGTGCGCCGACTCGCTGCTGCCGTCTTTACGAAACAGGGCTCTGCAGCATCGCCTTCGCACCCGCCCGTACCCCCGCCCCCGCCAACGCAGGCTTCACACACGGACGCGCCGCCGGCCGCCGCTCGCGACCCAACGCCGGTCCCCGAGCTGATCGTCGTCGAGGACGACGCCGCCGTTGCTGAGCGCCTTGCCTTCGGGATAGAGGTCCGGGGCTATCGCTTCGTGGTCCAGCGCACCAAGCCCGACGCGCTGGACTACCTGCGTCGGCTGAACACGGGCGGAACGGTACCGCTGGTGCTAATCGATGTGGATCGACCGGATCTCGACGGCTACTCAATCCTCGAAGCGCTCCAGCAGGAGTGTCCCGGGAAGTTCCGCATCGTGCTCATGACCGAGCACGGTGACACGCGAAAGCAGCGGCGCAGCCGCGAAGCGGGTGCACTGGACTACCTCCTCACGGGGAGCAGCCTGTGGGCCGCGCTCGAGGACATCCGCCGCTGGGTGGGGCGGTGACGCGCGACCATGGCGCTCTTACTCTCGACTTCCCCATCTTGGTGCCCATGAGTCGGGACCCAGCGCCTCCCGCGCCGCAACCCGAACCGGGGAAGCAGTATTTGGCCGGGATGCGCGCAAATCTTGCGCTCCTCCTCGGCATCGCCGAGCGCTTGGCCGCGACGGGCAACGATCGGGCGGCACTTGCCGAGCTGCTGCGCGAAACCCAGAAGATCCAGGGAGCCGCGGAGTCCTTTGGGTTCCTCGACGCGTCCCGACTAGCCGCCGGGATGGAGGCGACCGTCAGGGACTGGGCTTCCCGCCCCGATGACCAGGACGTGGACCGTGGCTCGCTAACCCTCTGGTTCGTCACGCGCCTCGCCGCAATGCTCAAGCTCGAGATGCCGCGTCGCGCCGCAGCACCTCGGCCCAAGCCTACCGGCCCCGCGGTGCCGCGTCGGACCGCCGGGATCCCGACGCCACCCTCCGCACCTGTTGCGCCCAGTCCGCCCAAAGTGCCCGCGCCTCCTCCCGCTCCTCCACGGCGCCTGATCATTCGCCGACCGAGCGCGGCGCGTCCATCGCCCGAGCCACCGGCCCCTGTCCCCGCCCCCGCCTCCGTCCTCGCACCGCCACCTGCGCCCCCACCAAGCGGGGCCGAGGCGCCGACGTTCTCTCCTCCACCGACCCAGCCCCCGGAGCCACCGCCCGTCGCTCGGACACAGGAGCTGACCTGGCTCATCCCGCCCGGCGAGGCGTTTCCCGCGGACCTGGCGGAACCTGCGCCGCCTGGGGCAGCACCGGAGACACGCGGCGAGTCACTGCCGCTGAGTCCGTCAGGGGCTCAGCTCTCGCTTGGCTTCCCACCTCGCGACGCTCCGCCGCCAGCCCCACCGTCGGCGCCACAACCTGCCATCGCAGCGACGCCCCTGGCGCCTCCGCCTGAGTCCCCACCCGCAGCAGCGCCGCCGACGCCGGAGCCCCAGTCGATCCTAGCCGCACCACCAGTCGAGACGCCTGCGCCCGAGGCGCTACCTGAAGCAGCACCGCCGACTCCGGAGCCGCAGCCGATTCTAGCCGTAGCACCAGTCGAGACGCCTGCACCCGAGCCCCCGCCTCCAGCAGCGCCGCCGATGCCGGAGCCGCAGCCCATTCTAGCCGCGACGCCCGTGGAGCCCCCTGCGCCCGAGGCCGCGCCGCAGCCGGACGCAGAAGTCGCTGCAACGGTTACGGAGGTGATCTTCGTCGAGGACGATGCGGCGCTCGCCGAGCTGCTCGAATATGGATTGCAGTCGCGGGGCTATCGGTTCCTGTCGTATCGCAATGGTCGCGAGGCGTTGCGCGAGTTGTTGGCGCTGGATGTGCAGGGAACGCGCCCCTTGCTGCTGCTGGACGTGGATCTCCCCGGGCTCGATGGCTATTCCGTCTTCGACGCCTTGCAACGGGAGCGCCCCGGGACCTACCGCGTCGTGTTCACAACGGTGCATGGAACCGAGGAGGAACAATTGCGCGGGCTGGAAGCAGGCGCGCTCGATTACATGATAAAGCCGATCAGCCTGCGAGTGGCCCTAGAGAAGATCAAGCGCTGGGTGGGGAGGTGACGAGCCGTCAGTTCCTCGTCATCGTCGCCATTGCACAGGGTGTGCTGCTCCTTGCCTTGATCACCCTCATCATGCTCAACCGCTGGGTCCGAGTGCGCCGGAGCGCCAAGGTCGACCCGAGGCGGATCGAGCTCGATGCGGTGATGCAGCGCTGGGTATTGGGCCAGGCCGACGCGGGAACAGTGGCAGACGCGCTCGGCTTGCTTCCAATGACGTTCATCATCGACGCGCTCGTGACCTGGTCCGCGCGCGTCCCCGGTGAGCGCTGGCGGGAACTGTCCGGCCGGCTGGAGCACCGCTGGTGGGGGCGGGTGATGCGTGGGAACAGCCGCTCCGCCCGCTGGTGGAAGCGGCTGGATTGCGCGCGCTTTCTCGCGGTCGCTGCGACGTCGCACGATACCGGGCGACTGCTCCGCTTGCTGCGGGACACGCACCCCGCGGTGCAGCTCGCCGCGGCCACCACGCTCGAGCGTCTCGACAGTCCCCTCCTCGTGGCCGCGGCGCTGGACCAACTCCCCCAGCTCGGCCCGACAGTACAGGCGTATTACGCGAGCGTCCTCAAGCGGTCCCGTCCGGCCGTCCTCCGGCACCTCATGCAGCTGTTCCGGCGGCTCGATGATCCCCGGTTGCCTCGCATCATCGAGTTTGCCGGCCGTCTGAACGAGCCGGTGCTGCGCGAGCCGTTCACGACCTTAGCCACACATCTCGATGCTGAGGTGCGGACCCAAGTGGCCCGAGCGCTGGGCAAGTTCCCGCATCGCGAGTCCGTCGCCGCGCTCAGCTACCTTGCGCATGACGACGCGTGGCCGGTGCGCGCGCAGGCGGTTCGTTCGCTCGGCATGATCGCCGACCCTACGACGCTGTCGGCGGTCCGCGACGGATTGCGCGACGCGGAGTGGTGGGTGCGCCTTCGCGCCGGCCTCGCGCTCACGCGCTTCGGCCCCCCAGGCCGCGCCGTACTCCTCGCGGCCGAGGTCGGTGCGGACCCCGCCGCCCGCGACATGGCGGCGCTGATCCTCGGCCTCTCGTCGCAGGCCCTCGCGGAGTACGCCGCGTGAACACGCTCATTCACACCACCGACGTCGTCGTCCTGACCTATTTCCTCGCCCTCAACACGTTCTACGCGCTCCTCCTGGTACTGGCGATCCCGGAGATCTGGGAGCAAACCCGCCTCGCCGAGGACGAGGACTTCCAGCGCCTGATGCAGAGCGACGCGCTGCCGCCGATCACGATTCTCGTACCAGCCTACAACGAGAGCGCCACGATCGAGACGAGCGTGACGGCGATCCTGACTCTCGAATACCGCAATTTCGAAATCGTCGTCGTGAACGACGGCTCGAAGGACGACACCATGGAGCGGCTGCGGCAAGCGTTCGAGCTGTACGAGGTGCCGCGTACCTATGCCGAAACGATCCCCACGCAGCCGCTACGCGCGGTGTACCGGTCGCGGACGCGGACACGTCTGCTGGTCATCGACAAGGAGAACGGGGGCAAAGCGGACTCGCTCAACGCCGCGATCAATGCGAGCCGCTTCCCGCTCGTCATCGCGGTGGACGCGGACACCCTGATCGAGCCCGACGCGCTGCTGCGGCTCACCCGCCCGTTTCTCCTCGGGGCGCGGATCGCCGCGGTGGGCGGGACGGTCCGCGTCGCGAATAGCTGCGTGGTGAAGGACGGCCGCGTCACCGACGCCAGGGTGCCCCGCCGCTTCATACCGGGGATCCAGGTGGTGGAGTACCTACGCGCCTTCCTCTTCGGCCGCCTGGGATGGAATCGTCTGGGCGGCAGTCTCGTGATCTCCGGCGCTTTCGGATTGTTCCGCAAGGACTACCTGCACGCGATCGGGGGCTACAGCATTTCAAGTATCGTGGAAGATCTGGACCTCGTCGTCCGGCTCCACCGCCACCTGCAGCGCAACAAGATCCGTTACGAGATCCTTTTCATCCCTGACCCTGTGGCGTGGACGGAAGTGCCCGAGTCGGGGCGGATCCTGTCCCGCCAGCGCGAGCGCTGGCATCGCGGTCTCATCGCCGCGATGTGGCAGTACAAGGGGATGCTCGGCAACCCCCGCTACGGCCGGGTGGGATTGATCGCGATGCCGTTCTTCGCGTTCGGCGAAATGCTCGCCCCCGTCGTGGAAGTCCTCGGCTACGGGATTACAATCCTGGGCCTCGCATACGGGGCGATCGATGCGTCGTTCGCGTTGCTGTTCCTGCTGGTGGCGTGGGGGTACGGGATGCTGCTCTCGATCTGGGCGGTGGTGCTCGACGAGGTGAGTTTCCGGCGCTACGGGCGGCTCGGCGACATCGTGCGTCTGTTGCTCTACGCGATGCTCGAGACGTTCGGGTATCGCCAGCGCACCGTCTGGTGGCGGCTCAAAGCCTTCGCCGGCGTCTGGAAGCGGCGGCAGGTGTGGGGGGAGATGGTGCGCAAAGGCTTCGCCACGCCGTCGTGATCCGTCTGCTCGCGAGCCTCCTGCTGCAGGCGGTCGGATGCGAGCGGACGGCTGCGGCGGCCGCCGCCGAGGCCGGCTGGGAGGCCTACCGGCGCGGAGCGCTGCCGGAAGCGGCCGCCCGGTTCGCTGCCGCCGATTCGCTGTGCCGGGCGTTCCCCGATGCCCAGGTCGGCCTCGGGTTCGTCCAATTACGCGCGGGGGAAAACGCAGCCGCGGAGCGGCACTTCACGGCGGCGCTGCGCGGCGACTCTGCCCACGGTGACGCCTGGTACGGGTTGGGCCTCGCGCGTGAGCGGCTGCGACGCCACTCGCAAGCGATCACTGCGTGGCGGAAGGCCCTGGCGGTTGCGCCGGGCTACGACGACGCGCTCGACGCCTTGCTCGCCGCGGGCGTGGATAGCGGTCTGTCGCTACGCTCGCCTCAGCGACCGGTGGATTCCCGCGTCCCGGCTCGGGCCGTCGGCGAGCAATTCGAGATCCGCGAGGCCGGTGGCTGGCAGCCGCTCTACGTGAAGGGCATCAATCTCGGAGCTGCGCTGCCGGGGCGGTTTCCCTCGGAGTTCCCGGAGGATGATTCCACATACGCCCGCTGGCTGCGCCTCATCGCGGACGCGAATGCGAATGTCGTTCGCCTCTACACCATTCTGCCGCCCGCATTCTACCGGAGCTTCAAAGCGTGGAACGACACGCACCCCGAGCGTCCCCTTTGGCTCGTGCACGGCGTCTGGGCGGAGCTCCCGCCACGCGGCGATTATGATGATCCACGGTGGAAGAAGCAGTTCCGAGCGGAGATGCGGTGGGTGGTAGACGTTGTGCACGGGAACGCCGCGATCGGCCGGCGCCCGGGACACGCGTGGGGTCGTTACGCCGACGATGTCTCCGACCACGTGCTTGCATACATCATCGGCCGGGAGTGGGAGCCGTATTCGATCCGCGCGTACAACGCGCGGCGCTCCGGCGCGCAGGCCACGGTATATGCCGGGCGCTTCCTCGCCGTGGACAGCGGCACGCCCGCCGACGTGTGGATGGCGGAGCAGTGCGACTATATGCTGGGATACGAGTGGGACATCTGGTACGCTGCGCGGCCGATTGCCTATACCAACTGGCCCACTCTCGATCCCCTGCATCATCCCACCGAGGCGACGGCGGCTGAGGAGCAAGCGCTCCGCCGCCGCCTCGGACTGCCGCACAATGTCCGGCTCAAAGAGTACGACAACGACAGCGAAAGCCTCGACGCGATGCTCGTCCGGCCAACGGCCGCCAATGTCGCCGGATACTTCGCTTCTTACCACGCGTATCCCTACTACCCCGACTTCATCGGGCTCGACTCCGCGTACGGGACTGTCCGATCGTCCGTCGGCCCCTCCCACTACTTCGGCTATCTGCTCGATCTCAAACGGCATCACACGGGCAGAGCGCTGCTCATCGCGGAATACGGCGTCCCCTCATCGCGTGGCCTCGCTCACCTCGACCCGGAGGGGACGCATCATGGAGGGCATGACGAGCGCGCTATGGCGGAGTGGGATGTGAGGCTGTCGCGGGAAATCCACGAGGCGGGGCTCGCCGGCGGCATCCTGTTCGCCTGGCTCGACGAGTGGTTCAAGCACAATTGGGTCGTGATCGATCTCGAAGCGCCCGCCGAGCACACTCCGCTGTGGCACAACCTCATGGACGCGGAGCAACACTACGGGCTGCTTGGCCTGTATGCCGGCGACCCGGCGCGGCCCGAGCCTGGCGGCAACCTGGCGCCATGGCGTGCGCTCACCGTCGTGGCCGAGAGTGCAGGAACCCGGCTGCGCGCCGGGGCTGACCCGTCGTACCTCTACCTCACGCTCGAGAGCTCGGTCGGGATCGATTCAATACGCTGGGTAGTCGGCATCGATACCGATCGCCCGGACCGCGGCCAGTTCGCGCTTCCTGGCGTGAATGGTCTCACCCCGACAGGCGTCGAATTCGCCCTCGTGCTGGGCGACACGGCGGACGCGCAACTCCTCGTCACGCCAACCTACAATCCGTATCTCGGCCCGCGGTCAGGAATGCGATCCACCGATCTCGATGCCTTCTACAATACCCGCGCGACCATAGACGCGCGGCTCTCGGATGGCCGCTTCGATTCGCTGTTCGTGGCGACGAACCGCTTCCGCGTGTCACGCACGGGTAAGACATACGCCGCGCGCGGTGTGAACCGCGGTCGCTTGCGCTACGGCCGTGCCGCCGAGTCGACGCTCGCGGACTGGTTCGTTGACCGGGGGACTCAACTCGTAGAAGTACGCCTGCCGTGGGGTCTGTTGAACGTGACGGATCCCTCATCCCGAACCGTGCTGGCGCGCGTGCGCGACCCCGGCCCGGTCCGCACGGAGGTGACCGACGGACTGCGATTCATCGTGAACGCGGTAGCTCGGGATCGGACCGTCCGTGGCCGCGCAACGTCAGTTCACCCGTACGCCTGGCCCACTTGGACCACGCCGGTTTGGCACGAACGGCTCAAACCCGCATACTATGCCATGCAAGCGCTCTGGGGAGCGTGGTGACGGCCCGCATCTGGTCGCTCGTGGCGGTGACGTTGGTGGGCCGCGGCCTCGCGGCCCAGCTCCCCGAGGCGGAAGAAGCGTTCCGGCGCGGTGACCAGCGCGCCGCCCGGGCCGCCTACGAGGCCGTGCTCCGTCGGGACTCCGCGAACGTCCGGGCTCTCTACAGGCTCGCGGTGCTCGACAGCTGGGACGGCAAGCTGCAACGCTCGCTCGAACGGTTTGGGCGGCTGCGCCAACTCGAGCCGGCCGATCCCGACATCATGGTGGCGCATGCCCGTGTGCTCGCGTGGGCCGGGAAGACTGGCGTCGCGGAGCGGCTGTACGATTCCGTTCTCGCGACGCGCCCGGATCGGAGCGACGCGCTCGCCGGGCGCGCACGCGCTATTGCCTGGGCGGGCGATTTGGACCGGGCGGAGCGCCTATGGCGGAGCGCCCTCGAGGTCCATCCGGACGACGCCGAAATCCTCGTCGGACTGGCGCAGACGCTGTTCTGGCGCGGGAAGCCTGAGCTTGCGGAGAGTTACGTCAGCCGCGCGCGTCAGCTCGCCCCCGACGAGCGCGAGGCGCGCGATCTGTTGAGCCTGGTGCGCGCGGCGCGGCGGCCCGCGGTCGCGACCGCAGGCAGCTACGCGCACGATTCGGACGACAACGCGTTCGTCGCTCAGGATGGATCGATCACGGGGTCACTCGGCCGTGACCTGCGCGGTACGCTGCAGGCTGGGTGGCGGCGCGCGACCGATCTCGCTCGCACCGGTCGCAGTTACGGCGCGGGCGGCTACATCGTCGCGCCGCTCGGCCGGGGCGCGGTCCTGCGCGCGGGAGTGGGGATCCGCCGGCTCGCGCCTGAGGGAGGCACCGCGCGCAGCCCGCTTACCGCCCAGCTGGGCATTGGTCTTCGCCCGGCCCAATTCGCGGCGTTGAGCCTCGCCTATAGCCGTACTCCGTTCGACGAGACGGCGCTGTTGATCGCTTCCGGTTACGTCATGGACGGCGTCGATCTGAGCTTCGATGCGACGCCGCGACCCGGACTCTCGATCTCGGGAGGCGGAGGGCTCGCGTGGCTCTCCGATGCGGTGTCGAACCGTCGCGCGGGGGGAGTGCTTGCCGTGATGGCGACGCCATGGCGCGGCATCGAGGTGGGAGTACTCGGCCGCATGATGGGATATCGAATCCCCAATCCCGGAGCGGGCTATTTTGCGCCCGATCGCTTCTGGGTGCTCGAGGCCCGAGGGACCGGTACCTGGCGCCGCGAGCGTTGGGGGATTCGGGCGGACGCCGGCGTTGGCACGCAGCAGGTAGGGATGGGCGCCCCGGCGCAGGTCGAATGGCACGCGGGACTCGGCCTAACGCGTGGTTGGAGCGCTAACAATGAGCTCACGCTCGCCGGCTCATTGACGAACAGCGCGGCGAGCCGGTCGGGAACGGCGACGGCCACCGGCTTCCGGTACGGGACCATCAACCTGAGGATCCAGCAGGGACTGTGACGCTCCCCCAGTGACGACGGTCACACCAGCGTCAGGTGTCTTAACCCATTGGTGCAGCGCGCGTCTCAACCAGGACCCGCAACCTTTTCGAGGAATAGTCATGAAAAACCGCACCATCATCGCTGCGTTGCTCGCGATCGCACTCGGCGTCCCAGCCGTCGCGACTGCGCAGCAACCCAGCGACACCACGAGAGATCGTCATGAAGTGCGCCGCGACCGGCGCGAGCTGCGCCACGATCGCCGCGACGCACGCAGCGACCGCCGTGACATTCGGCAGGACCGGCGTGAGCGACGGCAGGATGTGCGAGCGGGGGATTCGACCGCGGCACGGCAGGAGACGCGCGACATCCGGCAGGACAAGCGCGATCTGCGCAGTGACCGCCGCGATCGCCGTTCCGATCGGCGGGATGTACGTCGCGATCGCCGCGACGTGCGCCAGGATCGGCACGACAGCGCCAGTACGACAACCAAACAGCCGTAGCTGAGTAGATGAGATGCGAGTAGGGGCGCAGCATGCTGCGCCCCTACTTATTTTATACGCGAAGCTGTGGATGCTCCAGCAACCGACGCTGCAGCAGGGGATGCGTCCGCCACACCTGCCACCCCATCGCAAGCACGGCGAGAGCATTTGCAACGGCGACCGACCACCAACCGACGGTCCCCAGGACCCATTGGGCTCCGACGCCGATCGTAGCCAGAACGAGTCCCTCGAGCAGGATTGCCGTCAGTAGCACGAGCAGCGCCATCGCGGGGACGCGCTCGACTTGTTCCGCCAGCGCGACGAACACCACCCCGGCGATGACGAATGCGGCGACGTGGACGACGGTGTAGACCGCGACCAAGCCGAAGGTAACGACGATCTCACCGGGGCCGGCGGCGCCGAGCAACAGACCTGAGCCGAGGGCCGCCGGCGTGCGGAACGGATTGCCACTCGCGAGATCCAGGACGAAGAACCAGACCGCCACCACGCCCGCTCCGATGAGCCCGTTGACCGCGCCCCGAGCCAGCACGGGATGATCTCGGAGCGCGGTAAGCCTCAACGGACGGGGATCGTGCTCGGCGTAGTGCAAGTAGCCCATGAGCACCAGGCCGGCGGCGATGTTGGCGCCGACGATGTGCGGCCATGGGACAACGCCGAGATGCGGGGCATGGAGGAGGACCAACCCGACGTAGAACGTCACTTCCTGAAGCAGCACTCCGAACCCCAGACTGAGGAGTAGGCGAGGAGGCGCCGTGAACGCCGCGCTGACCCACGCCATCCCCACTCCCAGGATCGCGAAGACCGCGAAGTGCAGCACCGTGTACACGGCGATGAGTCGGAAGGTGACTGCCGAGAACTCGCGGTTCAGCAGAATGCCGGCGAGCAGTGCGGGTGTACGGAAGGGATGTCCTGCCACCGAATCCGCAACCAGGAACCACAGCGCGACTACGAGTCCAGCGAGGAGTCCACCCGTCACGCCGTGGACGATCACTGCTTGTGCGGGTCGCCGCATCGTCCCGACCTCGCGAAAAGGGTCTTCTGACAACATGGCCACCAGGGCCGCGCGTGTCTACCGGTGCGTCCGCCGCATGTCGAGAGCGACTCGCTCTGCCTCCCGCAGCACTCGCAGCGTATTCTGTCCGGCGACCTGCTTCACATCGGCTGCGGTCCAGCCGCGCCTCAGGAGCTCGGCGATCAAATCGGGGAACTTCGACACATCCTCCAGACCGACCGGCACTTCCGTAATGCCGTCGAAGTCCGAACCGAGTCCGACGCAATCGATGCCGGCCACCTGGCGGATGTGCTCGATGTGGTCGGCGACCTGCGCGAGTGTCGCATGGGGCGCCGCGGCTTCCCAGACTCTCAGCGAGTCCGCGCGCGCCGCCGAATCGGCGCCGGCGGCCCGCAGCCTTGCCACGCGCGCCGTGACGCTGTCGCCCCAGGCCCGCACCGCCTCCGACACGAAGCCGGGGTTGAAGTTCACCATGACGACGCCTCGATTTGCCGCGACGAGTTTCAGAATCGAGTCAGGGACGTCGCGCGCGTGATTCGTGAGCGCGCGCGCCGAGGAATGCGAAAAGATGATCGGCGCCCGCGAAGTGTGCAGCGCGTCGGACATCGTCTGGTCGTTCACGTGCGACAAGTCGACCAGCATGCCAAGGCGATTCATCTCGAGGACAACTTGCTTACCGAAGGCCGAGAGACCACGGTGCGAGGTGTCGGTAGACGCCACCGCCCAATCGAGGCTGCGCCAGTGCGTCAGCGTTATGTAGCGCACGCCGAGGCGGGAAAACATCCGCAACGCACCGAGTGAGTTCTCGATCGCGTGGCCACCTTCGATGCCGATCATGCACGAGATCTTCCCGGCGCCGAAATTGCGCTCGACGTCTGCCGCCGTGTACGCAATCGCCAGGCTGGCGTTCTTGCTGCAGAGGCGGTGCACGAGATCGATCTGTTCGAGCGCGTACACCGCGGGGTGCGTCCCGGAATCCATGGTGGTGACCGGGACATACGCGGCCCAGAACTGCGCGCCGACCGCGCCGCGGCGCAGGCGCGGGATGTCGGACATCAGTTTCGGCTGGTTTGTCGCGAAGTTCACCGAGTCGAGGCCGCCGCGCTCCCGGATGGCGTCCGGGATGTCGTTGTGGCCGTCGATGAGGGGGACGGTCTTGAGGATGGCGACGGCTCTTGCCCGATAGACGTCGGACGGTCGGACGGTCTGACCGTCGGACCGGGATACAAAAACCAGCGTGCACAGACACCAAAGCGCGATTGTACAGTCCAACCGTCCGACAGTCCGACCGTCCGACATTCGGTCCCGCCACGCTTAAGGAGCCCAAAAGCTAGATTACCTCGTGTCCGTGAGCAACGAATCGAAAGTCACGATCGCGTTGTCGGTGAATGGCGAGCCGGCGGAAGTGGCGTTCATGCCGCACAAGACGCTGCTCGAAGTCCTGCGCGAAGATATGGGACTCACCGGCACGAAGCACGGCTGCGAGCTGGGCGAGTGCGGCACCTGCACGGTGCTGCTGGATGGAACGCCGGTGCTGTCGTGCCTGGTGCTCGGCCTCGCGTGCGCCGGTCACGCCGTGCGCACAGTCGAAGGAATGGCGCAGGGTGGAAACCTCCATCCGCTTCAAGAGACGTTCGCCGACCTGGGCGCCGCGCAGTGCGGCTACTGCACGCCCGCCTTCCTCCTCGCCGCCGAGGCGCTGCTCGAAGCCAATCCGCACCCGACGCGCGCCGAGATCAAGGACGCGCTCGCCGGCAACCTCTGCCGCTGCACCGGCTATATCAAGATCTACGAGGCGGTCGAGCTGGCCGCGGCCCGCATGCGTGGGGAAAAGGCCGAACCAACTCGCGAATCGCTTTATGGCCGGTAAGCGTCGGACGGTCGGACGGTCGGACAGTCGGACTGAAAAGCGCCTACCGTCCGACAGTCAGACAGTCCGACTGTCCGACCATCGGGTCATCGGTCGGGCGCACCGGAAGATCGATGCGACGGCGAAGGTCACAGGGGCGACAAAGTTCGCCGACGATCTCGCCTTTCCTCGCATGCTGTACTGCAAGCTACTGCGCAGCACCCAGCCGCACGCACGCATCACGTCGATCGATACAACCGCGGCGCAACGACTGGACGGCGTGCAGGCTGTTCTCACGGGTCGGGATCTGCCGATTCCGTTCGGGATTCTGCCCGTCTCCCAGGACGAGCATGCGCTATGTCTCGACAAGGTTCGCTTTATCGGCGATCCAGTCGCGGCAGTGGCCGCGACGAGCGAGGAGACGGCGACCGCCGCGCTCGATCTCATCAAGGTTATCTACGAGCCGCTCAAGTCCTTCGACTCGGCTGAAGAAGCCATCGCGCATCCCGAGCCCCGGATTCACGACTACGGCGACAGCGGCAATCTCCACAAACTGATCAATCTCGAGTTCGGCGACGTCGAGGTCGGCATTGGCGAAGCCGATCTGGTGCGGGAAGACCTGTTCTTCTTTGAAGGGAACACCCACCTGCCGATGGAGCAGCACGCGGCGGTGGCGATGTGGTCGCCCCCCCCGGATGGGAAGCTGACGCTCTGGACCTCGACCCAGACGCCCCACTACGTCCATCGCGCGCTCGCCAAGGTGCTGGAGCTGCCGGCGGCGCGCGTGCGCGTGATCGCGACACCGAACGGCGGGGGCTTCGGCGGCAAGAGCGATCCGTTCAACCACGAGATTGCGGTCGCCAGGCTTGCCATGATCACGGGCCGCCCGGTGAAGATCACACTGACGCGCGAAGAGGTTTTTTACTGCCATCGCGGGCGTCATCCGACACTGATGTGGGTGCGGACCGGCGTGAAGCGTGACGGCGCAATCACAGGAATGCACTTCCGCTCGCTGCTCGACGGCGGCGCCTACGGCTCGTACGGCGTGGCGAGCACCTACTACACCGGCGCGCTGCAGACCGTCACCTACAACGTGCCGCGCTATCATTTCCAGGGCGCGCGCGCGTTCACGAACAAAGCGCCGTGCGGTCCCAAGCGCGGTCACGGCACGCCGCAGCCCCGCTTCGCGCTCGAAGTCCACCTCGACAAGATCGCCGAGCAGTTAGCCATCGATCCCGCCGAGCTGCGGCTCAAGACGCTCGTGCCGCCCAACTCACTCACCGCGAACTATCTGCGTGTGGGCTCGATGGGTCTCGGCACCTGCATCGCGAAAGTCGTCGACGGATCGGACTGGAAGCGGAAATTCCGCAAGCTGCCCCAGGGGCGCGGGGTCGGACTCGCGTGCTCGAGCTACATCTCGGGCGCCGGCCTCCCGATTTACTGGAATAACATGCCGCATTCGGGCGTGCAGCTGAAATGCGACCGTGGCGGCGGCGTTACGGTCTTCTGCGGCTCGACCGAAATCGGGCAGGGATCGGATTCGATCCTCGCGTACATCGTCGCCGAAGTGCTCGGCATCGATCCGTTCGATATCGCCGTCGTCACCGCCGACACCGATCTCACGCCGGTCGACCTCGGCAGCTATTCGAGCCGCGTCACGCTGATGAGCGGCAACGCGGCGCTGCAGGCGGCCGAGCGCGCGCGACAAATCCTCGCCATCCACACCGCAAAGAAGCTCCAGGTCCCAGTCGAGCGCCTGACATTCGCCGAGGGGCGCGTGTTCGACGCCGAGGATCAGAAACACGGGATTTCATTCGCCGAAGCGGTGCAGCTAGCGGAGGCGGCGCAGGGAACGATCGGGACGGTGGGGTCATATACGCCGCCGCCAAGCGCCGCAAAGTATCGGGGAGCCGGTGTCGGGCCGTCCCCCGCCTATTCGTACAGCGCCTGCGTCGCGGAGGTCGAGGTCGATCCCGAAACGGGCATCGTGCGCGTCCCAACCATCTGGATCGCGCATGACGTGGGCCGATCGATCAACTCGGCCTCGGTCATCGGCCAGGTCGAGGGCTCGATCTACATGGGCCTCGGCGAGGCGCTGATGGAGGAGATGGCGTACCGCGGCGACCTCAAGGTGGTGCACAAGATTCCGTCGCTGCTCGAATACAAGAGTCCGACGACGCTGGAGATGTGCGACGTGATCACGTATCTCGTCGAGGATCCCGACCCCAATGGTCCATTCGGAGCCAAGGAAGTCGGCCAGGGACCGCTGTTGCCGGTGATGCCGGCAGTGGCGAATGCCGTCTACGACGCCGTGGGGGTTCGTGTCGACGAAGTGCCGATTACGCCGGAGAAGGTGCTCAAGGCGCTGCGGGGAAAGGCGAAGGGGGAAGAGGGACGGGTGGGTCCGAAGAGCTTCCCCGACATCTCGTGGCCTGAACCCACTCGCGTCCCCACTCCATGGGAGGGAGGCGACGGCAAAGCCGTCGAGCGCGTGCATGCTTAGGCTTCCGTCCTTCGCGTACCTGCAGCCGCGCACCCTCGCTGAGGCGTTGCGGATGAAGCGGGATTCCGGCCCGGACGGCATGTACGTCGCTGGCGGGACCGACCTCTATCCCAACATGAAGCGCAGGCATCAGGAACCGAAGACGGTCATCTCGCTGATGGGGATTCCTGAACTTGGGGCGGATGGCCGGATTGGCGGATCGGCGGATGGTATAACGCTTGGAGCTGCTGTGACGTTGACGAAGCTATCCGACCATCCGACGATCCGGCGATCAGCCGTGGGTACAGCCGCCCGCCTCGTGTCCACGCCGCTCCTCCGCAACATGGGCACGCTCGGTGGCAACCTGTGTCTCGATACGCGCTGCAATTACTACAATCAGAGCTACGAGTGGCGGAAGTCGATCGACTTCTGCATGAAAAAAGACGGCCACATCTGCTGGGTGGCGCCGTCGTCGCCGCGGTGCTGGGCGGTCAGCTCGTCCGACGTCGCGCCGGTGATGGCGGCGATTGGGGCGGAATACCGGCTTGTGGGACCGCAGGGTGAGCGCGTAGTCCCAGCGGGCAGGTTCTACCACAACGACGGGATCAATTACCTCACGAAGCAGCCCGATGAGATCCTGGTGGACGTACGTCTGCCCGCGGCCAATGGCTGGGATGCGGTCTACCACAAGCTGCGGCGGCGGGGCTCGTTCGATTTCCCGGTACTGGGCGTGGCGGCGTGGGTACAATGGAAGGGCAAGACAGTCTCGGACGCCCGTATCGTGCTGGGCGGAGTCGCGAGCTATCCGCAGGAGGTCCCCGAGGCCGGCGCGGCCCTCAAGGGGGCGCCGTTATCGGATGATTCGATTGCGGTGGCCGCCGAGGCGGCCTACCATCCCTCGAAGCCGATGGACAATACCGATTTCGACCTGTCCTGGCGAAAGCAGATGACCCGGGTATACGTGCAGCGGGCCCTCGATGAGCTGAGGGCCCGTCACTAGAGCGAAGACTTACGCGCTGGCTGCTGGTGCCTTCGCCAGCGCTTCAATTTCTGCCGTAGCCTTCGCGAGGATCTCCGCCACACCCTTGCGGGCGGCGTCGGATTCCGCTTTCCAGCCGGTACGATAGACAGCCTTCACAAGCTGGCCGAGAGCGCGGTTCACTTCCGCCATCGAACCGCCGACCGTGCGCTCCACGGTCTCGGTTACGCGATCGAAGATCTCTTCGACGATGTCCTTGTGCTCCTCCAAAAACGCCCGTCCTGTGTCGGTGATTTCGTAGACCTTCTTGCCTTCGACGTCGCGCGCAACGACGAGTCCTTCGTCCTCGAGCCACTGCAAGGTCGGATAGATGGTACCCGGCGACGGCGTGTAGCAGCCGTGCATCCGCTCTTCCAACTCCTTCATGACTTCGTAGCCATGACGTGGCTTGTCGCGCAGCAGCTTCAGGATGACGTACTTCATGTCGCCGGCGCCGAACCACTGACGCCGCCAACTCCGGGGTCCCCGTCCACGAAAACCCCATGCGCGGGGACCGAACGCAAAACCGAACCCCTCCCAGCCGAACTTCCCACCCATCTTTGCCTCGTGTGAGATGTTACGCCACGATATTCTTAGACGATATATCTTGTCAAGACCCGTTTTGGCTGATGTGCGCCAAGTCACTATCCGACTTATGCTTGCATGTTCCATGCGCAACCGTACATTGCAGCCACGTTGAACCCGTAGGTATCCACGCCCGCGCCCGGGAGAGGAGCCGCAATGGCAGTGCAAGTAACCCCGCACCCACCTTGGGTCGCGGATCTCGATACGACGCTGGAGCCCAGCCGCCAGGCCATTCTCGATACACCGGTCATCATTGACGCGTCCGAGAACCAACTGGTAGATGGGCAAATCCAGAACTTCCTGGTCGGATTCTATCCCATCATTCGCGACTTCCCCCAGTGGCTGCAGATGTTGCTCGATCGCTCACCGGCGATGGGGCGGGAATTCTTCACCGACAACATCCGCGTGGAGCGCCGGCACGACGCGATGTGGCGCGCCATGGGGGACGGCTTCAACGTCCACAAGAAGCGGTTCCAGGAACCGGAGCCGATGATCCCGGCGGTGAAGAAGTTTCACGCCTACTTGACCGAGATGTGCCGCAATGCCGAGTTCGGCCAGGCGGTTTCGGCGACGAACTATGCAGTCGAAGGGGTCGCCCAGAAAATCTCGGAAAAGGCGTTGCGGGGGCTCGCGAAGAACGAGAAAATCGGGCCGCGCGGTCGCTGGTGGCTCGAGGAGCATGCCAAGTACGACGACGAGCATCCCATCCATGCGCTCGAGATCATCAAAGATTGCGTCAAGCGGGGTGGCGGGGACACTCCCGAGAAGGTCACACAGGTGGCACTTGAAAGTCTGAGCCTGATGAAGTTCTCGATGGAGGCGTCTTATCACGCGTGAGTAAAGTTCGTCGCATCTCGCCCACCCGAGCGACTCGGGGAAGCACTGCGGCAGGCAAAGTTCCGCGGCTGGACCTGCTGCAGGCGGCAACCGACATCGTGGCTGCGCTGCCGGACGCCGTCGTCATTACGGGCACAGATCGGCGGGTTCTGGCGGCGAATCAGGCCGGCGCGGACATGCTGGGCTGGCAGATCGCCGATGTCGTCGGCCAGGCGATCGCCGACAACGTATCGCCGGGCGAGCGTTCCCACGTCGCGTCACGCGAAGATCGCGCCCTGAGTGGTGAGCCACAGCGGTACGAGACACGGATCGTCAATCACCTCACCGGCGAAGAGCGCGACGTCGCGGTGTCGAGCGGGCCGTTCCGGATGAGCGGCGAAATCATCGGCACCGTCGCCACGCTGCGCGATATCACCGACCGCAAGAGCGCCCAGGACACGCTGGCGCGCTCCGAGGCCCGCTACCGGCACCTGGTGGAGTCGGCCTCCGACGCGATCGTCACGCTCGACGCGAACGGCCGCTTCACAACGGTGAACCACGCGGCGGAAAACATCTCCGGATACAAGCGCGAGGAGCTGGTTGGCCAGTGGTTCGCCCCCATGCTCCCCGACGACGATCTCCCGAAGGCGCTCGCCCACTTCCAGCAGGCGCTGGCCGGGGAGACGGGGCTGTTCGAGTCGCAGTTCTACCGCAAAGACGGCGAAGTCCGCACCATCTCGATCACCTACTCGACGCCCCAGAAAGACGAAGAAGTGCTGTGCCTCATCCGCGACGTCACCGACCAAAAGATGCTGCAGGAGCAGCTCATTCAGTCGGAGAAGATGTCGGCGATCGGACAGTTGGTCTCGGGTGTCGCGCACGAGCTCAACAACCCGCTGGCGGGCATCTCGGCGTTCGCCCAGCTCCTGCTCGCCGAAAAGCGGTTTCCGCCCGATCAGCGCACGGCCGCCGAAACCATCTACAGCGAGGCGCGGCGCGCCAGCCGCATCGTGCAGAACCTGCTGACCTTTGCGCGCCAGCATAAGGCCGAGAAAGTCCCCACCGAGATCAACCAGGTCCTCGACGACACCCTCGAGCTGCGCGGCTACGAGCTGCGGGTGCGCGGCATCGACGTACGGCGCGAATACGACGACTCGCTTCCGGACACAATGGCCGACGCGCACCAGCTGCAGCAGGTGTTCCTGAATCTCATCACGAATGCCGAGCAGGCGATGGAGCAGCGGGAAGGCCACCATCATCGGCTGACGGTCCGCACCCGGCGCAACAGCGACTCGATCCGGATCGAAGTCGAGGACACCGGCGCCGGCATTCCGGCGAACCTGATCGAGCGGATCTTCAACCCGTTCTTCACCACTAAGCCGACCGGTTCGGGAACAGGTTTGGGGCTCTCGATTTCGCTCGGGATCGTGCGCGAGCACGAGGGACGGATCTGGGCGGAGAACCCGCCGCAAGCGGGTGCCCGTTTCGTGGTCGAGGTCCCGATCACCGAGCCGCGGCCCGCCGGTGAGCACGCCTCCATCGCGCAGGTGCAAGCCGTCGGCAACGACCGCCTGCGCGTGCTGGTGGTGGACGACGAAGCCTCGGTCCGCGTATCGCTGCAGCGGTATCTCGCCGGCAAGGGCCACGAGGTTGAGACGACGGCCAGCGGCGAAGACGCCCTCGTTCGCCTCAAGTCATCGAAATACGACGCCGTGATTGTGGATATGCGCATGCCGGACCTGTCCGGCGAGCAGCTCTTCGAGCGACTCCGCAGCAACGATCCTGCCCATGCCGAGCGCGTGATCTTTACGACGGGTGACCTCGTGAACGACCAAATGCGCCGCTTCCTCGACGGCACCGGCCGCCCTTGCGTCCCCAAGCCATTCGAGTTCGCTTCTTTCGATCAGGCATTGCCCGCGGCTCGCCGCCGCGCGTAATCCCACCCTGAAGGGTGGGCCCAGCACAACATCATCCCGTAAGGATTCAATGCGCCCGTTGCTCATCCTACTGGCCGTCGTGTCCCTTGTGTCCCCGCTCGTCGCTCAAGAACCCTTCGACTTCTACGCGCGCGGGCCCTATCGCCCCGTCGTACCGCGGCCCGAGGCGATCACGGGCTACGCCGCCGGCGACCAGCACACGATGTACGCAGTGATGCAGCACTATCTCGACACGTTGGTAGCCACCGCGAGCGACCGCGTACGCATCGAGACGTGGGGACGCACGAGCGAGTACCGGCCCATTCGGGCGCTGATCATCTCCGATCCCGCGAACCTCGCCAAGCTCGAGCAGATCCGCGCCGGCCTCGCCGAGCTAGCCGACCCGCGCAAGACATCCGTCGCGCGGGCCGCCGCCATCGCGGCGCAGAGCCCGGCGATAGCAGTCTTCCAGTACTCGGTGCATGGCAATGAGCCGGCGGGGTTCGAGGCCGCCATGCAGGTCGCCTACCAGCTCGCGGCCTCCGACGAACCGCAGACGCTCGAGATCCTCAAGTCCGTGGTCGTGGTTCTGAACCCATCCGCGAACCCCGACGGGCATGAGCGCTTTGCGGCGTGGTACAACTCCGTCGCCGTCGGCGCGGACCACCCATGGGCGTTCGAGCAGAACGAGCCCTGGAGCATCACGGGGCGCTATAACCACTATCGCTTCGACATGAACCGCGACCTGCTCGCCCAAAGCCAGCCGGAAGTGCGGGCAATGATGGACGGCGTGCTGCGGTGGCGGCCGCAGGTGTTCGTGGACCACCACTCGACGACGCCGAACTTCTTTTTTCCCCCCGTCGCGCAGGCCGTGAACATGAACCTGCCGGCGCAGACGACGAAGTGGTTCGAGACGTACGGGCGCGGCAACGCGGCGGCGTTCGACCGCTATGGCTGGCAGTATTTCGTACGCGGCGTCTTCGACTTCTTCTATGTGGGCTACTGGGACGAGTGGACCACCTTCCAGGGCGCCACGGGGATGACGTATGAGACCGACGGCGGGCCCGAATTCCGCAAGCGCCGGGACGACGGCAGCATCACGACCTTCCGCGACGGCATCGCCCACCATTTCGTCGCGTCTCTCGCGACGCTCGAGACGACGGCGAAGAACCGGCAGAGCCGTCTGCAGGACTACTACGACTTCCGCCGTTCCGCGCTGACCGAAGCGGCCACCGATCGGCTGAAGCGCGTGGTCATCGTCCCCGGCAACGATCCGCAATCGGCGGCGCACGTTGTCGGTCTGCTGCTCCGCAACGGCATCGAGGTCACGCGGCTGCGCCAGCCGCTCTCCTCACGCGCGGCGCATTCCTACATCAGCGCCCGCAGCGCGGCGGTGGCGCAGACGTTCCCAACCGGCAGCTACGTCATCGATCTCAATCAGCCGCAGCGCCGCATTGCGAAGGCGATGCTCGAGCCGGAAGCCGAGCTGCAGCGCACCTTTGTGGAGCGTGAGTACGCCAAGTTCCACCGCAACCGCCGGCGCGGCGAGGAGGCGGACAAAGAGGATTACGGCTTCTACGACATCACGGCCTGGTCGCTCCCGCTCTCGTTCAATCTCGATGCCTACTGGACGGAAGACGCGGGTGGAGGCGGGGAAGCGGTCACGGATTCGCTGCTGCCGCCGGCTGCCGCACCCACGCGGGCCGCCAGCGCGTACGTCTTCGCCAACGACCGGCCGGGAGCCGCCCGGCTGGCGATAGCGCTGGAGGCCGAGGGCTTCCGCCTCGCGGTGGCGACTCGTCCGATTCAGGCCGGTGGCCGGACGTACCCCAGGGGAACGTTCGTTGCTCGCCCCCAGCGCAACGCCGCCGCTCTGCACGAGCGCATTGCTGCGCTCGGGCCTTCGCTCGGCGTGACCGTGTTGACGGTACAGACGGCGTTCCCCGACAGCGGCGATATCGGCATCGGGTCGGGTGAGGTCGTTGCGCTGCGCGCACCCACGATTCTGGTCGCCGCCGGGGACGGCATCTCCGAAACAAGCTACGGGTGGCTGTGGAATTTCCTGGCGCGCGAGCTGAATGCGCCCTTCACTCCGGTACCGCTGCGCGCCATCGGACGCATGGACGATCTGCAGACCTTCAACGTGCTGATTATCCCGGACGGCAACGGCGGCCGCATGCGCCGCGAGCTCGGCGACGATGGCGTCGCGAAACTCAAGGCGTGGGTGCGCTCCGGAGGCGTGCTCATCGGGTACGGCGGCGCGGGTGACCTCGCGGCGAACAAGGATGTGGAGCTGTCGACCATCGCGAGCGTCGCCCCCGACAGCGGCGCGAAAGCCGATTCGACCGCGCCGGGAAACGAGCCCGCGTTAATTTCAAAGACCGCGCCGGCGCGCGATCGGCCGGAATGGATACCGGGCGCGATCTTCCGCGCGACGCTCGACACTACTCACTGGCTGACGCTGGGATACGAGCGCAATCGCATGGCGGTCTTCATTGACGGCGACACATTCTGGCGCCCGTCCAAGAGCGGGGCCAACGCCGTCACCTTCACCGATCCAGTGGACTCGTTGGTGCTCTCGGGGTTTACCTGGCCGGACAACACCGCGCGACTGCTCAAAGGCTCGACCTGGGCGGCGGTGGAGAATCAGGGCAGCGGGCATGTGGTGCTGTTTCTGAGCGATCCGTTGTTCCGCGCCTTCTGGAGAGGTCCTGCCCGAATGCTGACGAATGCGATCTTGATAGGACCGAACCGGTAGGGGCGGTAGGAGGCGGTAGGAGGCGGTAAAAAAGGGCGGTAGAGGATCAACCCCTACCGCCCCTGTACCGCCCCCTACCGCCCCTAAAGTTAGATCGCCCGGCTCGTCCGAATCACATCCCGGATCTTCCAGAGAGGCACGCGGATGTTAGGCTGGACCCGGAACCAGCTCGGCTCCTCATGCATCCGCGGTGTCCGGAAGCGGCGCTCCTTCTCCGGCACCTTCCAGGTCACGGTCACATGTTTCTGCTTGCGCAGCACGTCGAGCGTCACCGATTCGCCCGGGTCGTAGGAGCGGAGGATCCGCATCGCCTGCATCGGTGACGTGGGTTTGCGACCGCCGATCGAAACGATCACGTCGCCACCCTTGAGGGCCAGCGTCGAATCCTCGGGGGCGCTCACGACCAGCACGCCCTCACGAGTGCCGAAATAGTCGCCCAGGTCCGGGTTTAGCTCCACGAGCTCGATGCCACCCCAGGGACTGCCAAAGGCAAACTCGAAGTCATTGCCGGGCCCCATATGCATCTCAGGCATCAACTCCCTCAACTCCTTTATCCGTCCCATCTCCGGCATCTCGAAGTGTCCGCTCATGCCACCCATGCCGAGATCCTCAGCGACGATCGTGGCCTTCCGGGAGTCGGTACCGCGGCGATACTCGACCTGCACCGTATCGCCGGGCTCGAGCTCATGCGCGAGATTGATCAGTTTCATGCCAGGCCCGGAATTCTCATTGTCCTCTGACTCCGAGCCACCGAGGGCGGTGCCGTTGAAGCGGGTGATGACGTCACCGACCTTGAGGCCCGCCTTCTCGGCGGGTCCGCCGGGTGTGATGGCTTCGATGCGCGCGCCAACCTTGTCGCCCGCGCTGTTGGCTTTGGTGTCCACGATCACGCCGATGCGGCCGCGGCTCTCGCCGAACGCATACACTCCGAACGGTCCCTCGTGGGTCTCGACCCGCACGCGGGGGCGGGTGCTCGGCCGCCGCGGGGTCCCCTGCCCCATCGAGGCGGCCGGCACCAGCAGACAGACGGCGAGCGCTGCCACAATCCAATGGCGAATCATCTAGTTCTCCTCCGGGCCTCTATAGCCCGACGTAACGAGCGCGCGTCGCGCGTGCGGTCACCAGCTCCCGCATCAGTCCGACGCGCTCTTGCCAGAGTTTTACGAGTTCGGCTTCCTGTGCGCTCGGTTGCTGCGCGAGAGTGCCGTCGAGAATCGAAATGCGGTCTTCCAAATCCGCCACCAGAGCCGCCGCGTGACCGCTCAGCACGCGGCCGTCGATGTCGTAGTGCTGCAGCGAATCCTCGAGCGTGGCCGACTGTTGCTTCGCCTGGCTCAGCTCGGCGTAGAGCGTGCCCTTTTCGCCAGCCGAGGGCTGTAGCAGCAGGATTGCGGCGATCGTGGCGGCGAGGGCGAGACTGCCGGTCCACGTTCCCCACGTGCGGCGGCGGCGGGAGCGCTCGGCGCGCAGTACCGCCTGCACGGCGGGCCAGCGGTCGCGCGGCGGGCGCAACGCCGGCAACGCCTTCAGCTGCGCGACCCGCTGGTACAGCGCTTCCAGCTCGGCCCGACATGCAGCGCAGGTGGTGATGTGCCGGCGCGCCCAGACCGACGCCTCACCTGCCCGCAGGGCTCCCAGATCTTCCATCGTACAATGCATCATGCATTCGCTCCTTCATCCAGCACTCCCCGCAAACGCGCATGGGCTCGCGCCAGCTGCGACTTGGAAAAGCTCACCGACTTCCCCATCTGCTCCGCGATCTCCTCGTGCGTGTATCCTTCGACGTCGTGTAACCACACCACGGCCCGGGAAGTCTCGGAGAGCCGCTCGAACGCGCGCTCCAGATCGAGGTTGGCACCGACATGCATCCCCGGTTTGCCCGGCTCATCGTCCAGCGACTCCGTCGCCCGCACCTGATCGCGGCGAATCCGCATCAAACCCTTGGTCGACGCGATGCGGCGGACCCAACCCCAGAGATGGCCTTCGCCGCGGTACTGCTTGATGTTGCGCACCACCTCGAGAAACGTCTCCTGAACCACGTCCTCCGCGTCCTCCGGCCGCCGCAGCATACGCCGGACGAGATTGTAGACAGGCGTCTCGAAGGCCCGGTACAGGGCTTCGAGGGCTGCTTCATCTCCGGCTTGCGCACGGGCGACGAGGACATCCGGGACAGCGAGAGACACGGTCATTGTCCGAAAATTATGATGCCACAACTACGTAGAACGTCGCGAGATGGCCTAGGGAAAACCATGGTTCCCTAAGGCGTTGAGCCGTAGTAGCTTGCCGCATGCCGCACACCGACATCCACGAATGGCTGCATCACTGGCAGGATGAAGCGGACGCGGCCTACCTCTACCTCGCCCTCGCCGGACAGGAATCCGATCCTCACCGAAAGGACGTCTACATCAAGCTCGCGGGCGTCGAGGAGCGCCACGTGCAGATGTGGAGCAAGCTGCTCGGCGAGCATGGCCATGAGGTTGATCACGCGCGACCATCCCTGAATGCCAAGCTGCGTGCGTGGTTTGGCCGACGGTTCGGGACGCGCTACCTGCTCCCGATGCTGCTGCGGGAAGAGGGCGAGGAGGTCAAGGGGTACCTCAATCTCCATAGGGAATCGAGCCTCCCCGACGCGCAGGAAGTCTCGCTCCAACTCGCCAAGGAATCGGCCGCCCATGCAGGGACTCTCGCCGACCTGGCGGGCAAGGGCGCCGAGCCGTGGCACAAGACCGGCTCGGGCGGCTTCCTACGCAATGTCGTATACGGCTTCAACGACGGACTGACGGCGAACTTCGGACTTGTAGCAGGCGTGATCGGCGCGGCGGTACAGCCGCACGTGATCATGATCTCGGGCGTGGCCGGCATGATCGCGGACGCGCTCTCGATGGGGTCGTCCGGATATCTCGCCGCGAAGAGCGAGCAGGAGGTGTGGGAGCACGAGATCGCGATGGAGAAGGAAGAGATTCGCTTGATGCCCGAAGTGGAACAGGACGAGCTGGCCCTGCAGTACGAGGCGAAGGGCGTGGACCCCCGGACGGCTCGCCGCATGGCCGAAGAAGTGATGCGCGACCCCGAGCGCGCGCTGGGAGAGCAGGTCCGCGAGGAGCTGAAGATCGGTGAGGCACACGCGACGCCGTTCCGCGAGGGATGGATTACCGGCGCGGCCACCGCGGTCGGCGCCTTCATCCCCGTCTTTCCGTTCCTCGTGCTGCAGGGGCGCGTCGCCATCTGGTTGGCCTTCACGATCGCGATGCTGTCGCACTTCGCGGTGGGCGCCGCGCGCAGCTTCTTTACCGGCCGCGGCGTGATCCGCAGCGGCATCGACATGTTCGTGATCGGGATGGGAGTCGCGGCGGTCGGCTACTTCGTCGGCGAGCTGGTGGCGAAGACGCTTTAGACGACCAGATTGACCAGCCGGTCCTGCACGTAGATCACCTTCTTTACCTTCTGCCCGTCGACAAACTTCTTTACGGCTTCATCAGCGAGCACACGCGCGAGCACGTCCTTCTCCGCCATGCCGCGTGGCACCGTGAGCCGCGACCGAAGCTTGCCGTTCACCTGGACTGCGATCTCGACATCACCAGCCGAGGCGAGGTGCTCGTCGTAGGCGGGCCAGCGGGCCTCGAAGACCGATGTGTCGTTCCCCAACACAAACCACAACTCTTCCGCGATGTGCGGAGCGTAAGGCGCGAGCATGATCACGAGCGGTTTGATCAGCTCCCTGCTCCCGGCTCCCTGCTCCCTGAGCTCGTTCACATACTCCATCATCGCTGCGATCGCCGTGTTGTATTGCAGCGCCTCGGTATCGGCACCGACTTTGCGGATCGTGCGATGCAGCTTCTGCGCAACGGAGTCAGACGCCGCCCCCCCCCCTTCGCCGCCCCTCGCCGCCGCCTCATGCACCAAGGCCCACACCTTCTCCAGGAACCGGCGCTGGCCAACGATTCCTGAATCACGAAAATCGCCGCCATCCTGGAAGGGGCCGAGAAACATCAGGTACATCCGGAACGTGTCCGCGCCCCACTGCTGGATGTAGGTGTCGGGCACGACGACGTTGCCGCGCGACTTCGACATCTTGGCGCCGTCCTTCACGATCAACCCGTGCGCGCGGAATTTCGGGTAGGGGCTATCGAAGTGCAGATGCCCCATGTCATGCAACACGAGGCAAATGAAGCGCGCGTACAGCAGGTGTAGTACCGCGTGCTCGTTGCCACCGATGTAGCTGCTGACGGGGAGCCACTTCTTTGTACGGACCGGGTCGAACGGCCGATCGTTGAATTCCGTCGACGGATAGCGAAGATGATACCAGGCGGAATCGAGGAACGTATCGGAGACGTCGGTCTCGCGACGCGCCTGGCCGCCACACTGCGGGCACTTTACGAAGTACCACTCCTCATGTCGGGCAAGCGGGCTCACTCCGGTGTCGTCGGGACGGAAATCCTCGATGAGTGGGAGCTCGACCGGCAGATCCTTCTCGGGAACCGGGACGATCCCGCATTTTTCGCAGTAGATGATGGGGATCGGCGGACCCCAGTACCGCTGCCGCGAGATGCACCAGTCGTGCAGCCGGTACTGGACGCGTGGCGTCGCGAGCCCGCGCCCGGAGAGCCACGCGACAATCTTGCGCCCGCCTTCGCTGCACCGCGCACCGTCGAACGCCCCTGAGTTCATCAGCACGCCGTTCTCGGACACCATCGGCAGCGTCTCGCCCTCGACCGCGACGACCTGCCGGATCGGGAGCTTGAACTGCGTGGCGAACTCGAAGTCCCGCTTGTCGTGCGCGGGAACGGCCATGATGGCGCCGGTGCCGTACTCCATCAGGACGTAGTCGGCAATCCAGATCGGGATCGCTTCCCCCGTCGCCGGGTTGCGGGCATAGGAGCCGATGAAGACGCCGGACTTCGTCTTTTCGCCTACACGCCGCGATACGATGTCCTTCGACTGCACCTCGCGCTGGTATGCCTTGACGGCCGAGCGCTGCTCGACGGCGGTGAGCTCCTCCACGAGCGGGTGCTCAGGCGCCAGGACCAGGTAGGTTGCGCCGAACACCGTATCGGGCCGGGTCGTGAAGACCGTGATCCTCTTGCCGCTCGGCGTCTCGAAGATGAGCTCGGCACCTTCGCTCCGGCCGATCCAGTTCTTCTGAAGAAGGACGGTGGAGGAAGACCAGTCGAGGTTATGGAGGTTCTGGAGGAGACGTTCGGCATAGTTGGTTATCCGGAAGAACCACTGGTCCAGGAATCTTTGCTCGACGGGTGTGTCGCAGCGCTCGCACCGCCCGTCGATGACCTGCTCGTTGGCGAGCACGGTCTTGTCCTTGGGACACCAATTCACCGCCGCGCGCTTCTTGTGCGCGAGACCGGCCTTGAAGAGCTGCAGAAAGAGCCACTGGGTCCACTTGTAGTACGCGGGATCGGTGGTCGACAGCTCGTGGCGCCAGTCGAACATGCCGCCGAAGCGCCGCAACTGGCGCCGGAACGTGGCGATATTCTGCGGGATGAGCTTGGCGGGGTTGGTTCCGACGGTGAGCGCGTAGTTCTCGGAATGGATCCCGAAGGCATCGAACCCCATCGGCTCGAACACGTCGTAGCCCTGGAGCCGTTTGAACCGGCCGTAGATGTCCGCGCCTGTGAACGCGAACATGTTGCCGACGTGGAGACCCTCGGCCGAAGGATAGGGAAACATCATGAGGTTGTAGAACGGCCGCGCAGCCCGATCGAGATCGGGCTCGTTGGTATGGCGCTCAGCCCAGCGGGCCTGCCACTTTGCCTCGAGCGCAGCCGGATCGTAGTTTGGGACGTCTCGCATACGGTGGTAAAACTAAACCCGAATGGCCATCAAGTCACAGCAACTCAGGCAGAGTTTTCTGATTTCAGGGGCCGGCGCAGCCGTCCTGCTCGTCGTCTTCGTGGCGTGGCTCACCAGCAGCCGGGTCGGCGACGTCCTCGAACAACAGGCTGACGCGCGCGGCCGCGACGTCGCGACCCGCGTCGCGGCGATCGTCACGCAATACCTGAAGGAACGCCGGCGCGAAGCGGTCGCGCTCGCCAGCGAGCCCCAGATCATCGCCGCGGTCCGGGATGCGAGTCAGTCGGCCGTCACCCGCGGGCTCGACCGGACGCCGATTCCCGAGCTGGAGCGCGCGTTCAACTCGACCCGGGAGCTCGGCGCCGACCCGGTGCTGCGCGATTATCTCCGTAACTACCCGACGATCTCCGATTTCGCGGAAATCATCGTGACGGAGAGCCACGGCTTGAACGTGCTCGCATCCCACCGTCCGTCCGATTTCGTGCAGCGCGATGAGACCTGGTGGCAGCGGGCGATCTCCGAAGGAGTGTACGAGGGCGGTGCGCGGTTCGACTCGTCCGCCGGGACGGCATCCTTGGAGTTCGATGTCGCGATTCGCGCACCGCGTGTCCAGCGGCCAGCGGGGGTACTCCAGGCGGTCTTTGCTCTCGTCCGGTTGAAGGCGCTGCTCGGCACGGAGGAGCTGGCCGGTCAAGCCTATCTCCAGATCGTGGACAGCCGCGGCGACGTCCTCGTCGCCAAGGATGAAACGTTGCTGTTGCAAGCCCTTCCGGATAAAGACCGCATACCGCTCGGCGCCCAACCCGCGACGGCCCACGTCAACACCGTGCGGGGAGAAGAGGAGTTGGTCGCGTCGGTCCCGGCGAACCAGGGAGGGGGGGGGAGCCAATGGTGGGTGCTCTATCGTGAGCCAGCGGCCACGGCCTTCGCGACGGCGCGCAGCACACAACGGACGATCTGGCTCGGGGCATTGCTCGTGGCGGCGGTCGCGGTCGGAGCACTCTTCTGGCTGTCGCAGCGCCTCGGCCGCCTCGTCACCGAGCCGGTGAAAGCCGCGGGCGCGATCGCCAGCCGCGTCGCGGGAGGCGACCTCTCGGTGACTGTCACGACGCAGCGCGCGGACGCGTCCGAAGTCGCGGATCTCCTCTCATCCGTGCACTCCATGGTGGTCGCGCTGCGCCGGCTCGTCGGCGCCATCCGCGCGGCGGCCGACGAAGCTGCTGCCATGGCGACGGAAATCTCCGCCTCGACCGAGGAGATGAGCGCTTCAACCGAGGAGATGGCCTCCACATCGCAGGACCTCTCGCGACGCGCGGGAGAACAGGCGCAACTGGTACGAGCGGCGGCGGACGACGCGGCGCGGATCCTCCAGATCGCCGCGCGGCTCGCCCAAGGCGCCGACGAAGCGGCCCGTCGCAATGCCGATCTGTCGGCGCTAGCGCGACGTCACAAGGACGGATTGGACCAGAGCACGGTGCGTCTCGCCAAACTCGCCGACGAGGTCGCGAAAGGCGCTGAGGAAGCAGAGGCATTGGCGCAGGCCTCCGCCAAGATCCAGACGTTCGTGGCGCAGACGAAGTCGGTCGCGAGGCAGACGAACATGCTGGCCCTGAATGCCGCGATCGAAGCGGCGCGCGCCGGTCCGCAGGGCCGTGGATTTGCCGTCGTGGCCGACGAAGTCCGCAAGCTGGCGTCCGTTGCGGCAGCCGCAGCGGGCGCAACTGCCGACACCGTCCGCAGCGTGCTCGAGCGTGTGCAAGCAATTCGCGACCGCCTGGTGCGGCTGGCCGAGGGAGGGTCGGCCGTGCGAGAAGCGTCGCAAACGGCGGCGCAGGGATTGGCGACCGTGGCAAGCGAGGCCGATGCGAACGATGCCTGGAGCCGCGAGATCGCGCAGTCGGCGGGTGAGCTGCGCTCGCTCGTCGAGGAGATCGCCAACCGGCTAGGCACCGTCGCCGGCCAGACCGATACCCTCCTTGCCTCCGCCGAGGAGCTGGCCGCGTCGGGCGAAGAGCAGAGTGCCTCGACCGAGGAGATTGCGTCGTCGGCCAATCAGCTCGCCGACGCGGCCGATCGGCTTACCGGCGCCGTGAAGTCATTTCGATTGTTGGCGGACGACGTACAGCAACAGCAGGCAGCGGACTAGGCTCCGAAGTTTGCCAGCCGGACGTCGAGCACATCCGGCAACCCCTGGAGCTTGTCGAGCACCCCGTTAGTCAGCGGCTGATCGACGTTGATGGCCGCCAGCGCGTCGGCCGGCCCGCCGTCCGCGCTGTGGGGCGCGCGCCGCGCCTGGTGGTAACTCGCGATGTTGATGCCGGCGCTCCCCAGCGCCGAGCCAACGCGCCCGATCACGCCCGGCACGTCACGATTGCGGATCACGAGCATCCAGCCATCAGGGACGACGTCGACATGGTAATCGTCGATGCGGATGACCCGGCCGTGGCTGTCCCCGATGAGCGCCCCGGTGACACGCACGCGTCCGCGGGCCGTGTCGACCTTCACGCCGATCGACGTCTCGAACCCCGTTTCCGGCGCGCCCGTCCGCGTGCCGAGCTGGATGCCCTTCTCTTCGGCCAGCACCTGGGCGTTCACGAGGCTCACGGGGCCGGCGTTCATGGCCTCGAGCAGCCCCTCGAGCGCCGACACGAGCACCGGTCGCTGCGCCGCTTCTTCCTTGCCACCGTATGCGACTTCGACGGCTTTCACCGGCCCCTCCGCCAAGGCGAGCGCCAGGCGACCCAGCCGGCGCGCCAGATCAAGCAGCGGCGCGAGCCGCCGCAACAGATCGCCGCCCATACCCGGCACGTTGATCGCGAAGGAGAGGTCGCCCGCGACCAGCGCCTCGCGCACGGCGCCGCAGATCTCCATCGCCACGCGCTCCTGCGCTTCGGCGGTAGAGGCGGCGAGGTGCGGAGTCAGAATCACGCGATCGAGCCCCCGGAGCGGCGAGTCGGCGGGGAGCGGCTCGACCGCGAAGACGTCGATCGCCGCGCCGCCGATGCGTTTCTCTTTGATGGCGTCGGCAAGCGCCGCTTCGTCGACCAGCTCTCCGCGCGCGGTGTTGATCAGCACCGCGGTCGGCTTCATCAGCTGCAGGCGTGTCGCGTCGATGAGGTGGTGCGTCTGGTCGGTCAGCGCAACATGCAGCGTGACGACGTCCGCCGTGCGCAGCAGCGCTTCAAGGGACAGCAGACGGACATGCAACTCGCCGGCGCGCTCGGGCAGCAGATACGGATCGTGGCCAACGACCTGCATGCCGAACGCGCGCGCCAGCTGCGCGACGTGGCCGCCGATCCGGCCGAGGCCCACGACGCCCATCGTCTTGCCGCGCAGCTCGGTCCCTTCGAAGCGCTTGCGGTCCCATTCTCCGCGCCGCATCGCCGCCGCGGCGTCCGAGATGCGTCGCACCAGCGCCAACAGCAGGCCCATTGCATGCTCGCCGGCGCTGACGGTATTGGCGCCCGGCGTGTTCATCACCGCGATGCCGCGTCGCGTCGCGGCTGGCACGTCGATCGTGTCGACGCCCGTGCCGGCCCGCGCGACTACCCGCAGGTGTGGCGCGCGGGCCATCAGGCTCGCCGTGACGCGCGTTTCGCTGCGCACGATGAGCGCGTGAGCGCCGGCGATCGCGCGATCGAGCTCCGCCGGCTTCCCGGCGACGTCGATGACTTCGATGTCGGGGGTTTTGGAGAGCAGGTCGAGGCCGCTTCCCGCCACGCGGTCAGCCACGACGACCCGCCAGGGTGGGGGGGAGGTCATTCCAGCGCCTGGCCGATCAGCGGCAGCAGCTCGTCCAGCGCCGCGACCGTGTGATCGCCCATGTGTCCGATGCGGATCGTGGAGTCCTTGAGCGCGCCATACCCTGCCCCGATCGTCCATCCCTGCTGCTTCAGGGCGCCGACGACATCCTTGGAGTGCTTCCCTTCGGGCAGTCGCAGGCAGGATACGGTCCAGCTGTGACGGCCCTCGCGCGGCAGGAACTTCACGCCGTGCTCGGCGCTCCACGCTTCGACGCGCCGCCGCATCGCGTCGTGCCGCCTCCAGCGCGCTTCGATCCCGCCTTCGCGCTCGATCCGCGCAAGCTGCACTTCGAGCGCGTACAGCAGTGAGATGGCCGGCGTATTGGTCGGCTGGAACTTGGTGGTCGCCGTCAGGAAGCTGATCAAATCGAAGTACGCGCCGCGCTCCTCGAGGGTCTTGGCGCGATTGACCATCCGCTCCGAGGCCACGCCCAGCGCGAGACCGGGCGGCAACGCGAGGGCCTTTTGCGAGCCGGTGAACGCGAAGTCGAGTTTCCAGGCATCGGTCTCGACCGGCGAGCCCACCATCGATGTCACACAATCGACGAGCAGGAGCACGTCGTCGAATTCCTGGACCACTTGAGCGTACCCGGCGACGTCCTGCAGTACGCCGGTCGATGTCTCCGAGTGGACGCACGTGACCGCGTCCACGGGAGTACGCTGCAACGCGTCGCGCAGCATGTCGGGCTCGACCGCCGCCCCGAGCGGCACGTCCAGCCGGATGCATTCCTTACCGCAGGCCCCGACGATGCCTGCGAACCGCTCGCTGAAAGCGCCGTTCACGAGCGACAGCGCCCGCCGGCGGACGCCGTTGCGCACCGCCATCTCCATGAACCCGGTGGCGGAATTGGTGCCGACAAAGACCGGCCGGGCCGTGCGGCACACCGCGCCCAGCTTCGGGGCGACGCCCTGCAGCAGCTTTTCCATAGCCGACGAGCGATGCCCGATCATCGGCCGGATCATGGCCTCCAGAACCTCGGGATGAACGTCCGTCGGCCCGGGCAGGAAAAACTTGCCGAATGTGGGGACAGCGACAGCGTGAGTCGGAACGGATGCGGTGGACGTCATGCGCTCGCCCGTGCGAGCTCTTCGACCAAGCCCCCCATCACTACCTCGCTTGTCTTCACGAGCCGCACACCTTCCTCGCCCCACTCCTTGAGCAGGTGCTCGGCGACGTCGCGATCGATCGGCTTCATCGCGTCCACCACGGCGAACAGCCGGACCTGGGGACGGTGCTGCAGCAGCCCTTCGATCGCGTACTTATCGCAGACGTCGAGCGCCACACCGTAGAGGACGATGTCATGGGGATTCAGTGCGTCCAGCACTGGGAGGACATTGGGATTGGAAAAGACGTCAAAACGGTGCTTATGAAAGAGGATATCACCACGGTGGTTCTTGACCCGTGTCGCGAGCGCGGTGGCCCCCCCGTCTTGCGGCTCCGGCTCGATCACGAGCGGATCCCGCAGGGCAGTCTCCGCAATCTTTCGCTGCCCCGGGGTTCCGCGGAGGCAGTGAGGCGGAAACGTGGCCTTCCAGTCGGGAGTAGCCGAGATCTCGGCGTGCTCGGGGACATGATCGTCGGCGCTCGCCACGATGCGAATGCCGTGTCCATGCGCGTAGTCCGTAAGCTTGCGGAGATTGGGAATGAGCTGCTCGGCGTCGGGCACGTACAACTTGCCGTCCGCCTTCATGAAGTCGTATTGGGTATCAACGTCCCAGAAAATGACGCGAGAAGTGGGCATGGGACGGGAAATCTAGAGGGACCTAAAGCTTCAGCGCTACGGCCACCTCGTCGCAGGCATGCTGCCGGGGGCAGCGGGCACAATCGGCCCACACTTTGAGCGGGAACTGCTCTTTCTCGGCGACGCGGAAGCCGAGCCTCATGAAAAACAGGGGTTTGCGAGTCAGGCCGAACACTTCGTTCAATCCCAGCGCGCGCGCGTCTACGAGGAGCGCTTCGACCAACGCCTTCCCCACCCCGCGGCCCTGCTGGTCGTCGCGCACGGCGAGGCCAGCGATTTCCGCGAGCTGGGTGCTATAGACCTTGAGACTCCCTGTGCCGACGATGCTGCCGTCCGGGCGGGGGGGGGGCGCCAGAGCCACGACATACTCCTTGATGTGCCGGCAGAGATCGTAGTTCGAGCGCGGCAGGAGATCACCGGTCGCTACGAACGGCGCCATCAATGTCTCCATCGCGGCGACATCCGCAAGCGTCGCCGGGCGCAGCGTGGCTTCAGGCTGGGGAGCGCGGCGTGGCTTGATCGACAGGCCGGTCACGCGAACACCTCTTCGAGGATGGTGACACCGCGCTCGAGCTCGTCACGCGTGATCGTGAGCGGCGGAACGATGCGAATCACGGTCGGACCGGCGGTCAGGACCAGCAGGTGACGCTCGCGCGCCGCGGCGACGACCGGCGCGGCGACCTCGTTGAGCTCGAGGCCCCACATCAGCCCGCGGCCGCGCGCCTCACGAATCCGAGGAGTGCCGGCGACGAGGCGGTTCAACCGCGTCCCGAACCATTCGCCTTTGGCTCGAACCGCGGCGAGAAAGTCAGGGTCGGCGATCGTGCGGAGCACGTCGAGGGCGACGGTCGCGACAAATGGGCCGCCACCGAACGTGGTGGCGTGATCACCCGGCGCGAGTGATGCGGCAATCGCGTCGTTCACGAGGATCGCGCCCATCGGCAGTCCGCCACCGAGCGGCTTCGCCAACGTGACCATATCGGGAACGACTCCCGATGGCTCGGAAGCAAACAGTGTTCCCGTGCGACCGAGGCCACACTGCACCTCGTCGAAGATCAATGCGGTGGCCGTTTCACTGCACCGTTTCCGTAAAAGGACCAGAAACTCATCCGCTACGCGGCGCACGCCCCCTTCGCCCTGCACCGGCTCGATGATGACCGCCGCCGTCCGCTCTTTCGTGATGGCACGCTGCGCCGCCTCGACATCGCCGAGCGGAACGATTTGCACGCCGGCGAGCAGCGGCTCGAAGGGGCGGCGAAAGTCGGGTCGATCGGTGGCGGCGAGGGAGGCGAACAGCCGGCCGTGAAACGAGCCGCTGAACGCGACGATCCCCGTTTTCGCCGACCACTTGCGCGCAAATTTGAACGCGCCCTCGTTCGCTTCCGCGCCCGAATTACAGAAGAAGGCGTGACCGCCGAACGACTTCGTGAGCTCGGCCGCGAGCCGTTCGCCCGGCTCGGTGCGATACAGGTTCGAGACGTGGATCAGTCCCGAGTCGAGCGCGCGCAGGACAGCTTCGCGAATGACGGGGCTGTTGTAGCCCAAGGCGTTGACCGCGATGCCGGCGACGAAGTCGAGATAGCGGGTGCCGTCCTCCGCGATGAGCTCGGACCCTTCGCCGGCGACAAAGGGCGGCCCAACGCGCGCATAGACGCCCAGCAGTGCCGTGGCGTCGGGTGTGGTCAGCGGGAGTGTCACGCGGGTTGAACGGCGGCGGCCGGAGGAGTCACGAGAAGGCGGGTGCCGGCGGTGGCATGCTCGAACATATCGAGATCGCCAATCCGTACGGCCCGAACACCCGCCGCTAACGCTTGCGCGGCGGCGCGCAACTTGGCGGCCATACCGCCGGTCGCAACGCCGCTCTCAATCATTCCCTCGATTTCGGCGGCCGCAAGGGTGGGCTGAGTGACGCCTTCGATCGTCACACCGGGCACGTCGGATACGAAGAGCAGCTCCTGTGCAGCGAGGGCCGCGGCAATGGCGGCGGCGGCCTGGTCGGCGTTGACGTTGAGAGGCCGCACCGGCGCCGCCAGGGATGGAGCGACCGGGGCCACCACGGGCGTCAGCCCCGCGAGCAATAGACTCTGCAGCAGCGACGCCCGCACGTTCACGATCTCCCCGACCTCACCCAGGGCTGCTCCGTTCTCGAGCGGCTGCGCAGTCAGCAGACCGCCGTCCACGCCCGACAGTCCGATCGCATCGAGACCGGCGGTGCGGAGCGCGGTCACGAGCAGCCGATTCATCGGCCCGCCCAGGACCATTTCGACCAACTGGGCGATCTCAGGCGTCGTCACGCGCAAGCCGTCACGTTGTTCGACCGGAAGACCGAGCCGGCGCGACCAGGCGCTCACCGCCTGGCCACCGCCATGCACGACAACGGCCGGGCCAATCTGGCCTACGCCACGAGCGCATCGGGCGACCCATTCTGGGCGGTCCAGCGCGTTGCCGCCGATCTTGACGACGCGCACGGTTAGCATTCTCGACACTCTGAAGAGTGCGCCCAAGAAATCGCTGCCCTTAAGGGCAGTGCTTCATCGGGCACAGGCTTTAGCCTGTGAATTAGCACGCCAGTCCCGCCGTCTCGGGAAGTCCGAGCATCACGTTCATGTTCTGAATCGCCTGCCCCGCCGCCCCCTTCACGAGATTGTCGATCGCGGCGATGACCGTCAGCCGCGGCCGGCGAACGTCGGCGACCTCGGCGACACCGATGGCTACGCGATTGCGGTACACGACGTCCTTGAGCGACGGCAGCGCACCGTGCATCACCTGCACGCACGGCTCGGCGTCGTAGGTTGCGCTGTACAGCCCTTCGGCGGTCGACTGATCGAGGACCTGCGTCAGCGGGACGTGAATGGTTTCGAGGATGCCGCGCTTCACCGGCAACAGATGCGGCGTGAAGACGAGGTCGCCCGTGAAACCGCCCTCGCGCGACAACGACTGCTTCAGCTCGGCGAGGTGCCGATGCGTGTTGCCGATCGCATAGGCCCGATAATCCTCCGCGACCTCCCCAAAGAGCAGCTCGCGTTTGGGATTGCGTCCCGCGCCGGTGACGCCGGAGGCCGCGTCGATGATAACCTCGCGCGAGGGATCGATCAGTCCGAGCTGCGCGAGCGGGATCAACGCCAGCAGCGCGGCCGTCGGATAGCATCCGGGGTTGGCGACGAGCTCGGCATCGGCAAGACGCGGCCGGGTGAATTCCGTGAGCCCGTAGACGGCGTCGGGCGAGAGCCGGAAGTCGGCGGAGAGATCCACGATTCGCTTGCCGCCGGCGCGCGCCTCGTGCACGTACCGGGCAGACACGCCGTGCGGGAGGGCCGACAAGATGATCTCGGCCTGCTGCCAGGGCGCGTCGTCGGTCTTGATGAGCTCGTGCCCGTCGACCCACTCGCCGGCCGCCGATTCGGCGGTGGCAAAGGCGACCGTGGCGTCCGGGTGCCCGTGCAACAGGCGCAGCAGCTCCTGACCAACATAGCCGGACGCGCCCAGCACGCCGACCGGGATCGATGCATGATTATTCATTTGAGCGGAAAATTATGCAGACCGCCAGGGTCCCGCAAGGTGCGTCGGACGAATGTGGTAGGGGGCGCAGCATGCTGCGCCCCTACGTAACGCGTTCCAGCCTCGGGTTGGGCCGGTACGACCGGCCCACCTTCGCGCACGGTGTTCCCTCCCGCATGACGACATCGGCCGTGAAATCGAACCGACCCTGGAACAGGCTCGATCCCACGCCGTAGGCGTCGACGGGGATGTTCTGCTCCTCAAACTGGCGGATCTTCTCCACCGTGAAGCCGCCGGAGACCACGATCTTGACGTGGCGATAGCCCTCGGCATCGAGCGCGCGGCGCACGTTCATCACCAGCTGCGGATTCACGCCGGTCGGCTTGAACGTCCCCATCTGCGGGATGACCGATTTGTCCACGAGCGTCTCCGATGTGTCGAGCCGCACGCCATACAGCCGCTGTCCAAGCTCGCGCGCCACCGCGAGCGACGTACCGACGCAATCATTATCGAAATCCACCAGCGTGATGAGCCGAATCGCGGGGTCGCTCTGCTCGGCGAACTTGCGTGAGGCGAGCACCGTGTCCCCCTCGTAGGCGGCGATGAGGGCGTGGGGCACAGTGCCGATCCCTTCGGAGCCCCACCACGAGGCCTGGGCGTCGGTGGAGACCCCGATGGCGCCGGCGATGTGTGCGGCGTACCCGTCGCCGGTCTGGACCAGCCAGTGGTCGTGCCGCGCCGGGAAGAACATCACCTCTTTGGGCTTCGCGGCTTCCACGACCTGCCTCGTGTTGGTCCCCACTCGCGTGCGCCGGGCGAGCACGCCGAGATAGAGCGTCTCGAGTACCGCAAACGCGTCGTAGGGCCCTTCGATGAGGAGCACGGTCTCCCACGGCTGGATCTCGTCTCCATCGTAGAGCGCGTGGACCACCAGCTCGTCCCAGCGTTCCGCGCACAGTTTCAGAATCGCGATCGCTTCGTCGATGCCGCCCAAATAGGCGTGGGACTTTCCGAACACCTGCATCGTCACGCGGGGGCGGTGGTGATCCTTGCGCAGCAGCTCCCGCGCGCGCACGAAGTATTTGTCGGAGTAGTAGCCCTCCCGCATCTTGTCGACGGGAAGGTGGAAGATCGACGGATCGAGCCGCTTTTTGCGCGCCGCCATCAGCGCCAGCCAGGCCAGGCGAACGTGGCGGCGAGCGTGTCGCCGGTCGGCAACGGCAGCTGTCGGGCGACGTTGTTGAGCCGTCCGCAGATCGTCCCGAGTGGCACGTCAGGTCGCGCGACGTGCAGGCAGACGATATCGGCGTCGAGTGCGAGCGCGCGATCGCGCGCCGAGCGTGCCGGGTCGGGACGCGTGAGACTGACGACTAGCGTCGTCGCCCGTCCCTTGAGCACGAGCTGCACGAGGCGCGGCGGTTCTCCCGGGGTCAGATCCATCGGCCGCGGCGCGCTGACCGTGTCGCCCCGCACCAGGTTCAGGATCACCCGCGCGCGGCGCGGCCGCACGACCGCCTCCAGGCGGAAGTCGCGCGTCGAATCAACCAAATCGAAGGCCTCCTCTGGCCGTGCCTCGCCCCCCGCAAACTCGCGCTCGAGAATCAGCTCGACCCACAGTGCCCGAGGTCCGCCGCGCTTGCCCGTGCCGAACGGATAGATGCGCGCCGTGTCGCTCCACGCCAACCGCACGAGCCGCCGGTAGGTGTCTTCTTCCCACAACGGCAGGCCGCGGCGTGAGCGGCCCACGAGCCGCCGCATGTAGAACTCACCAGTGAGGCTCACGGTATCGCCGACCGTCGGCGCCACCTGAAAGAACGCTTCGACCTCGGCGGTGTCGGTGCGGAGTGTCAGGCGCATGTCGCTGTCGAGCGGTCCACTGACCGCGCCGCTCGCGAGGATGCGCGGCGCGACCGAGGCAGGCTCAATGACCCGAACGCGATAGGTGAGCCGCGTGCCCGGCCCCTGGAGAGCGGACAGCGCGAGGATGACGCTAGTGAACGACGATAGTCCCACGCGATTCCTCGAGTGTTGCGCCCCCGCCCGGCCCGCCCCAGCGGCGATCTGCAAACCAACCCCCGAGGAGTCCGGCCGCCAGCGCCAGCACGACCCAGAGGGCGAGCGTGCCGGCGCGGATCGACGGCCGCGGCACGACGAACGCGTGCGGATTCCCGGCCGAGCGGGCCAGGGCGACGCGCACCTCGAGGTGGCTCGCGCGCGCGCCCGCGCAGTGCGCGCAGGTCGCCAGGTGCTTCGCGAGCGCGGCGCGCTCGACCAGCGACAGCTCGCCGTCCAGCTCGGCGTCGATCTGCACGAGCCACTGCTGGTGGGAGGTATCGGCTCCCGTCATCAGATCTCCTCCCGGACGTGGTAGCGCAGCGCGCGGCGCTGCATCCAGCGCACCGCAAAGGCATCCATCAGCGACCGCCACACGCGATTCCACATACCGTATTTGGTGACGCCATGTTTCCGCGGCCGGTGGCCAACCGGGACTTCGGTCACGGTGCCCCCCTGCATCTTGATGAGGGTTGGCAAGAAACGATGCATCCCGGCGAACAACGGCAAGGCGCGCAGCGCGTCGGTCCGAAACGCTTTGAGCGAACAGCCCGTGTCCCGGATCGCTTCCCCGTTGAGCCGATTGCGGACGCCATTGGCGATGCGGCTCTGCAGCCGCTTCCATGGCGTGTCGCGACGGGCGGCGCGATACCCGGCGACCGCCGTTGCCCCCGTGCGCTGCAGGGTATCGAGGAGCTTGGGGATATCGGCGGGATCGTTTTGCAGATCGGCGTCCAGGGTAACGACAATCGGGGAGCGCGCCGCGCGAAATCCGGCCGCGAACGCCGCTGTCTGCCCAGCGTTGCGCTCGAATGCGATGCTGTGCAGTTGGGGATACTGCTGCCGCAGCGCCTTGAGCGCGTCCCATGTGCCGTCGGTCGAGCCGTCGTCCACGACAATCACTTCGTAGCGCAGGCCTGCGAGGGCGGCCGCGATCTCAGCGAGCAGCGGCGCGAGGTTTTCCCGCTCGTTGTACGCGGGGACGACGAGCGAAAGCTCCACGGGGTGGGAACGATAGCAAGTTGACAGCCGCAAGACGAGTGGCTAAAACCGTTCATGCCCGAGTCAGTGTCGCGTCGAGCGTTCCTGCGCAGGGCCGCCGGCGGTGTGGCGGCCAGTGCCGTGATGGGGATTCCACATCCGATGCGGCCGCCGCGCCCGCTTCCTCCACCGTCCCGCTGGGCGGCCAAGCCCGTCGCCATCGCGAGCGCCAACGGTCTGCGCGCCGTGCAAAAGGCGTTCGACATGCTGATGCAGGGCGCCGACACGCTCGACTCGGTCGTCGAAGGCGTGAAGATCCAGGAGCTCGATCCCAACGACGACTCCGTCGGCTATGGCGGCTTGCCCAATGCCGAGGGCGTGGTACAGCTCGACGCCTCCTGCATGCACGGCCCCACGAAGCGCGCGGGCGCGGTCGGCGCGCTCGAGAACATCAAGACGCCCTCGGAAGTCGCAAAGCTGATCCTCAAGTACACCACGCATATCTTCCTCGTCGGCGAAGGCGCCAAGCGCTTCGCCCTTTCGTTCGGCTTCAAGGAGGAAGACCTGCTGACAGAGCATTCCCGAGAGGCGTGGCTCAGGTGGCGCGCTAACCTGAGTCCGACCGACAACTACCTGGACGTCCCGGATTCGGATCACCTGGTCGTTACCAAGACCGGCACGATCAATTGCGACGCCGTGACGCCCCAGGGCGACCTCTCCTCCGTCACGACGACGAGCGGCCTGTCCTGGAAGATTCCCGGCCGCGTCGGCGATTCGCCGATCATCGGCGCCGGGCAGTATTGCGACAACGACGTCGGAGCCGCCGGATCGACGGGACTCGGTGAGGCGAACATCAAGGTATGCGGCGGCTTCCTGACGGTCGAGCACATGCGCCGCGGCATGAAGCCGACCGACGCATGCCTCGAGACATTGAAGCGCGTCGTCGCGGAGACGGAAGCCCGGCTGCTGGACGCGCAAGGCAAGCCAAAGTTCGACCTCGTGTTCTATGCGGTGACGAAGCGAGGGGAATTCGGTGCCGCCTCGCTCTACCCTAATCGCTTCGCGGCGCACGACGGGTCGGACGCCAAGATCCGCGACACGGCCTACCTATTCACGCGCGCGTAAGTCTTCTGCTTTTCGCGCTGGCGTCCCCACTCGCCGCGCAGGCCGAGGCAAATCCGAAGCACCCCTGGGTCGATCACCTCTACCCATTCGTCTTCTACAGCCCGATCGACGGATTCTGGTTCGCCGGGCATTACGACTGGTCCAGCCCCATGGGCTTCGCCGAGCGTCCCGAGCCCAGCTTTGGCCGCGTTGCCTTCGATGCGGCCGCGAGCACGCAGGGCAGTTATCTGGCGGTCGCCGACGCACAAGCACCAGCCTATTGGGATGGCTGGCGCCTTGGCCTGACCCTCAGCCTGATTCGCGCGAATCGCCTTGGATACTACGGCCAGGGCAACAACACCGTCTTCGACCGCGACAGCGCCGGCTCCGGCCGGTCATACTTCTACCGCGTGAGCCGCATGACGCGCTCGGCGCGGCTCACGGTGCAACGTAGGGTGGTCGGTCCACTGCGTGTGCTGGTAGGCGGCACGGTCGAGCACACCGCATTCCGCGCACTCCCCGGGATCAGTGTCTTCCAACGCGATAGCGTCGGCCCGTTCACCGATCGGGTCGCGCGCGCCGGGATCGTGCTCGATTGGCGCGATCTGGAGGTGGATCCGCATCGCGGTGTCCTCGCCGAGCTGCTGGTCGGGCGCGGGCGCGGATATACGCGCACCAGCGCTTCACTGCACCTCTACGCGCATCCGCTGAACCGGCTGATTCTCGCGGCGCGCCTCGGCAGCGAGAACATCACCGGCACAGCCCTCCCCCCGCTCGCGGCGCAGCAGACCATGGAAACGAGTGAGGGGCCGATCGTGGCGCTGGGCGGATTTCGCTCGCTCCGCGGTTATTACGTCGGCCGTTTCGTTGGGCCTGGCAAGATCGTCGGCGGCGTCGAGGCGCGGTACGGGCTGGTCTGGGCGCCACGCCTGCTCGAGGTCAAGCTGTTGGCCTTCTACGACGCGGGGCGCGTCTTTGGTCCTGGGGAGTCGATTCGCCTCACGCGCCACGGCCTGCATGCGGCCCTGGGTGGCGGGGTGGCCGTGGCGGCCGTGCGCAATACGCTGGTGATATTGGAGGGCGGTAAGGGGACCGAGGGCGCGCAAGTCACGTTTGCCACGGCGTGGAGCTTTTAATCTCGATTACCTTACCTCGCGTATCTCAACTCCTCGTGCCCGCAATTCCGTGACGTACGCTTGAAACGGCACGGCCTCATCCGGCGTGTAGACACCCGCTGAACTGACCCGGCCATCCACCTGCATCACGCCCGTGATCGCGAGGGAGTAGCCCGTCGTCCGCATCATCGCGCTGATTCCGGTCGCCTCGTCGAAATAGTCGAGCAGCTGCCAGGCGACGCGCCGGCCATCACGCCCCTGCACTTCCACCCGTAGCGCGACGAGGTCGCGGCCGTTGGGCTTGCTGAGCTGCGGTGATACGGCCGCGATGAACGCGTCGCGCGGCACGATCTCCGTGCCTTTCATCTTCACGGGATCCAGCGACAGCAACCCCAGCTCCCGGATGGGCCGCATGATCGCGACGTGGCCGGGGTAGCGGAGCGTCTTGTACTCCATCGTGCGCACCTTCCCGCGGTACGCCCATGGCAAGGTCGAGATGCCGCCGCCGGTGTGAAATGCTTCGAGCGTTCCGACGGGGCTCGGAAACTCGACATCCTCGAGCTCGGAGAGGGCGTCCACGCGCTCGGGGCGACCCTCGCGCAGCACCCAGGACGGCGTCGTGTAATAATCGAGCGCACCTTCGAGCGAGTAGACAATCTGATAGTTGAGCGGTGGCTCGGGTTGTTGCGGCAGGCCGCCGACGAAAATCTTCACGCTCTCGGCGTCGCCGACCCGCCGGATCCCTTCGGCCGCAATGATGTTCACCATGCCTGGAGCGAGGCCGCAGTCGGGAATGATCGACACGTGTTTCTTCCGGGCGGCACCATGCAGCGTCTTCTGCTTTTGGACGATTTCCGTGTTGCCGCCCAGATCGGCGCAGTGCAGACCGATGGCGACGGCGGCTTTCGCAACCGGATAATTGAAGTAGTACGGCAGCGCGTTCATGACGGCGTCGTGGCCGCGCATCAGTTTCCGAAGCCGCGGGCCGCGCTTCGCATCGAGGCGCGCCGTGACAAGCCGCTTGTCTTTCTTCCTCCTGAGGAAGGCGGGCACGCGTCTCGGGTGCAGGTCGGCGAGCGTGACGCGCTCCACTTCCGCACGCTGGAGCAGATCGTACGCACAGGCAGAACCCTGCAGCCCAGCGCCTAACACGAGCATGCGCATCGCGACAACGCCTCCGAATGATTGTTGGGAGATGAAGCGGCGGGAAAGCTAGTAGATTCGCAGCCGTGACCGCAACCGAACTGACACGGCAACGACTCATCAGAACGGCCCTCGAGCTCTTCACCACACGCGGCTATCACGACACGACGACGGCGCAGATCGCGAAGAAGGCGGGCATCGCCGAGGGCACGATTTACCGCCACTTCGCGAGCAAGCAGCAGCTCGTGAATGAGCTGTATCGGGCGGCTCAGCGCTGGGCGGCGAAGGTCGTGCAGGAAACGGCGCGAGATCTCGATGTGGGAGCGGCGCGGGCGCAGTTGACCGCCGTCGCGCACGGGCTGATTGAAGGAGCGGCGCACGACACGGCCGTCGTCAAACTCGGACTGCTCGAGCCGCTCGAGGCAGTGCTCGACGACGAGAGCCGCAAGACCGAGCGCGAGTTTCGGACGGCGATCGAACGGATCGTTGCCGAGGGCAAGGCGCAAGGCTCGGTGCGAGTGGGCGCGGTGGAAATCTGGGCAGGGGTGTGGCTCGCGACGATCGGCCACGCGTTGCAGAAGGTCGTGGCAGGCGAATGGAAGCCAGGGGATACAGGCGTGCGGTTAGTGATCGATGCGGCGTGGAGAGCAATTGGCGCGTGAGCAATGGGGCCCACTCCGCGACAAAAAGACGCTGTCGACTTCGTGGGCCCCATTGCTCCCGCGCTCTTATGCTCGTCGCAGCTCAAACAACGCAATCTCTGCTGGGACGAAAACCCGTAGCGGCACCCCTACCACCCCGATTCCACGACTCACGTAGAGCTGACTACTCCGCTGCGTGAAGTGGCCCATCACGTACTTCGTGATCAATCGTCCCGGAGACCAGCCCACCACGGGCAGATAGAACTGACCGCCGTGGATGTGGCCTGCGAGCGTGAGTGGGATTGCGCGAGGCGCGGCGCCGTCGAAGGCACCGGGGCGGTGCGCGAGCAGGATGCGGAACGCGTCTTTGGCGGGCGGCGTGACCCGGAGCGCCTGCTCGAGATCATCGTCCTGCGGATCGTCGGCGCGCCAGTTACGGGGATCATCGATGCCCACGAGCGCGAGCGCCGCCCCGCCACGCTCGATCACATGCACACCGTTCTTCACGAAGACCTGCCCCGCATCCCGCACACCGCGAATGACGGCGTCCTGGCCCGTGTAGCGATCGTGGTTGCCCAGGACCGTGACCACACCCAGCGGTGCATGCAGGTCGCGAAACGAGCGCACGTAGTCCGGGATGAACGATTGGGAGATATCGATCATGTCTCCCGTCTGCACAATCAGATCGGCGCCCAGTGCATTCGTCAGCTTGACGATCTCGCGCATCTTGTCTTCCGACATGTGGATGCCGGCGTGCACGTCCGAAAGGTGGGCGATCCGCAATCCGTCCAGCGGCAGCGGGAGATCGGGAAACACGAGTGTGCGGTGCGTGATCGAGGGCAGGCGCTCGGCACTCCAGATGCCGTATGCGGAGATTCCAAGTCCAGCCGCCGCGTAGGCATACGTCGCGCGAGCGAGAAACTGACGGCGTGAGAGGGCGGTTGGGCGGTTAGGCGGTTCGGCGGTTGGAGGACCCCGCAGTTTGCGAACCGCCAAACCGCCCAACCGCCCAACCGCCTTTGAGATTACATACACCGCCACCAGCCCACAAAAAATCCAACCCAGCAGCTGCCACGCGATCCACGGCGCAATGTAGGGGACGCGGCTGATGCCCCACAGGCTGCCGGAGAACATCCGCACGGCAACAATCCCCCAGGGGATATTGAAGACGACAAAGACGAGCGTGAGCCAGCGGCGGGCGGAGAGGGGCAGGCGCTCGCGCAGGTAGAGGTACACCAACACTTGGGGCGAGGCGAACAGCAACAGATAAATTAGGACCATGTCACCCCGTACGCTGTGGTTGTCAGCGTGGTTCCCGGCGCTGCTCGTCGCACCGCTCGTGGCGCAGCGCGCGACTCCCCCGCCCGTCGATCGACAGCTCGTCGCGGCGGGCGTGTGGGCCGAAGCGCGCTACAACTATGCCTACTGGGACGCCGCCCGCGCGAATTGGGACTCGGCGTTCGCGGCAACGGTCACGTACGCGGGACAGCGCCCACCGCCGACCGACGTTCAGTACTTTCACCGGCTGCGGCGCTGGGGTGCGCTGCTGAACGACGGCCAGCTCGAGATTCTGCCGCCCGCGACGATCGCAAATCGCATTGCCCGCCCGCCCCTGGCGTTGCGCAGCATCGAGCGCCGCCCGTTCATCATGGACTATGTCGCGAATGACGAGATGCGCGTGGCCCGCCCCGAGCGCCTGGCGGAGATTCTCGCCGTGCAGAGCATTCCCGCGGCGGTGTGGATCCGCGACTCCGTCCTGCCCGAAATCTCGGCAGCCACGGAACCGAGGCGCTGGGATCGCGCCGTCGCGCAGATGCTCGAAGGAGAGCGCGGCACGGCGTTGCATCTGCTGCTGCGGCTCCCCGGGGGCGCCGAACGCGGCGTGAGCGTCACGCGCAGCATGTCTCTGGATGGGGGGGGGCGCTCGCCGCTCGATCGCCCCGCGCTCGACGCCGACACGCTCCCCGACGGCGTGCTATGGATGCGCGTGAACTCCTTCGCTGACCCGGATGTCCTCACGCAGTTCGATCGCGCGCTGGGCGATGCGGCCCGCGAGGGAGTGCGCCATCGCGGTCTGATCCTCGATCTGCGGGAGACGACGTGGACGGTGATTGGCCGCGAGCACGCCCACGCGCTGCTCGCTCGTCTCATCGAGCGGCCGTTCCTCGCGTCGCGCAGGCGCATCCCGCTGTATCGGGCCGATTCGCTCAGCGGCTGGGCCAACATGCCGTCCGATACGATCTGGCCGCCGGTCCGCCGCGAGCGCCTCGCGTATACCGGTCCCGTCGTGGTGCTCTCCTCCACGCGCACCGCGGGAGCCGCTGAAGACTTTCTCGTGGCGTTCCAGGCGGGGGGCCGCGGTCCCATCATCGGCGGAGCGTCGGCCGGGCGCACCGGGAAAACGGCGATTCTGACGCTCGCCGGCGGGTGGAAGCTGCGGATGACGGTGTCCCGCGATGCGTTTCCCGACGGCAAAGAGTTCGTGCCAACGGGCATCGTTCCGCAGTTCCCGGTGGATGTGCGGGTGGAGGACGTTCTGGCGGGACGCGACGCGGCGTTGGATCGGGCGCGCGCCTATCTGACCGAGACGGCGCGCCGCTAGCTCTTCAGTTGCGCGCGCAAGAACCGGATCACGGCGCCCCACGCACTGTCGGCCACTTCCGGTTTTTCCCGCGTACGGAAGAAGCCGTGTCCGACTCCGGGATACACGGTGTACCGATACTCTTTGCCGGCCGCGCGCATCGCCGCCGCGGCGTCAGGCAACCCGGCATCGATGCGCGCGTCGTTTTCCGCGTACACGCCGAGGCCCTTGGCGCGGATCGTCGCCATATCGGCGGCGTTGGGGGCTGGACCATAGCAGACGACGAACGCCTTCAATTCCGGAGCATTCGTCGCGTAACGGAAGCTCTGCCCGCCACCCCAGCAGAACCCGATGATACCGACGTCGTTGGCGCGAGCGGCTTTCACGGTCTTGAGGTAGGCGCGCGTCGCATCGAGATCAGCCGTCACGGTATCCGGGTTGAGGGTCGCGATCAGCTTGCGCGCCGAATCCGGCGAGCTCGGCGTGCCGCCTCGGCGCGACAACAAGTCGGGCGCAATCGCGACGAACCCGTCCTTCGCGAGCTGCTCGGTCGTCTGCCGGATGAAATCCGACATGCCGAAGATCTCGTGGATGACGATGACGGCCGGCGCCGGCTGCGGGCGTTCAGGGAAGGCGATGTAGGCCGTCACTGTGTCTTTGCCGCTGAGATACTTCACGTATTCGGAGTGGATGTCGGCGCGGGAATGGGCGGTAATCGGCGGGAACGGGCGGTACAACGCCGCGACCGCCAGCGCACCGAACGCCATACCGCCCAGTACCGCCTTGTACCGCCCGTTACCGCCCATAGCTCACCCTCCAGATTTTTCCACCGTCGTCGTCACTCACGAGAAGCGATCCGTCCGGAAGCACTAGGAGACCGACCGGCCGACCCCAGCGTGTACCATCGGGGCGCTGCCAACCGACAATGAAATCCTCCACACCCACCGCGCGGCGCCCACTGCTGTCCACCTCGACGCGCACGACCTTCGCCCCGGTCGGCACGGAGCGATTCCACGAGCCGTGCAATGTCACGAACGCGTCGCCGCGATGGTCACGGGGGAACTGCGTGCCAGTGTAGAACACGAGCCCGAGCGGTGCAGAATGCGCCTGCACCGTGATCGCCGGCGGCTCGACGTTCGAGCAGTTCGCCGATCCGTACTCGGGATTGGGTTTGCCGGGGAGGTAGCACTCCGGCCAGCCGTAGTTCCGACCGTCCTTGATGATGTTGATGTGCTCGGGTGGCAGGTCATCGCCGAGGTTATCGCGGTCGTTGTTCCCGCCCCACAGCTCGCCCGTTTTCGGATTGAATGCCATGCCAACCGTATTGCGAAGGCCCTTCGCGAATATGTGGCCAGCCGAGCCATCGGGGTTGAACTGGGTCACCGCCGCCCGCATCGAGTCGCGCTCCTCGCAGAGATTGCATGACGATCCGACCGCGACGTACATCTTGCCGTCCGGCCCGAACACGATCGTCCGCGTCGAATGACCGCCATCCGGCAGGCGCATGAGCTTCACGGGCTCGCGGGCGCCCGGATCGAATCGGACGAGCTCTTGTTCGGCGGCGACGTACATCGTGTCACGCCGGAAGGCGATGCCGAACGGGCCCTTCAACCCGCTCGCGATCGTCACCACGCTGTCGGCGACGCCGTCGTGATTCGTATCAGTCAGCTTGACGATCAGACCCGAGCCCGGCTGTGAGGCATAAACGACGTTGGCGGGACCAAGCGCGAGAAAGCGCACGCCTTGGAGATGCTCCGCGAACACCGAAATCTTGAAACCGGGCGGCACGCGCAGCCGGTCCCCGTCCTGGCCCGCCGCGTGAGTCCCGTTGCAGGCGAGGGCGACGAGTGCGGCTGCGAACGCGCGCTGGTGCATTGCTTACCTCCGGCCGATGGCGGTGACTTTGACCAGCAACTTTCCGTCCGGGTCCACGCGGACCTCGGCAGGTGCAAACGGCAGATGCACACCGACAGACGTCTCGCGGCTTCCACTGCTCACGGTGACGTTGCGTCGCACGGTCGTACCGTTCGCGCCCCGGAACTCGAGCGTCAGCGCGGGGAGTCTGAACAGACCCCACTCGGGTTTTTGGCGTTGGGTGATACCCAGAAGCACCTTCGTCGCTCCAGCGTCGTATTGCCAACTCACGTCGAGCTGTGGGTATCCCGGTTGGTGCAGCCATTGGTGAAAGAACCAACCAAGATCCGCTCTGGCTTCCTTCTCTATTACGCGCTGGAAGTCTTCACTCGTTGCGGTCGAGTCGCGGTAAGTACGGTAGTATCTTCGAAGCCCGCGAAAGAAGGCGGAATCGCCGATCGCGCCGCGGAGCATGTGCAGCACCCACGCGCCTTTGGGATAGCTGTTCGCGTTCAGCAGCTTGATCGGATCGGCGGCGTACCCCGAGTCCACAATCGGCCGGTCGGTAACCGCGGATTTGAAGTAATCCACGGCGTTCGCGCGCATCGCGTTTGCCAATACCGAGTCGCCGTCCAGCGCAGCACCGATCACGCCGTCGAAATAGGTGGCGAAACCTTCAGAGAGCCAGATATCGGGCCAGTCGCGCTCCGTGACCGCGTCGCCGAACCACTGGTGCGAAGTCTCGTGCCGCACGACCCCCTCACCCATTTTCCGCCCGACGTAGGGCTTCTCGGCGTAGAAGATGGCGCTCGAGTTCTCCATCCCGCCGAATTTCGTGGAGGACTCCACATGCGCGAGCTTCTCGTAGGGGAAGGGCCCGATTAGCCGCTGCATCACCTCGACGATCTCAGTGGCCCGACGGAAGGGCACCGTGTCGGCGAACGCCGAGTCCTCGGCGTAGGTCCAGACTTCGATGGGGATCGTGTCGCGGCCGTTGATCACGGGGCGGTGCTTTGAGACGGTAAACTCGCCGGCAGCGATGACCATGGTGTAGGTGGGTATTGGATGGGATTCTTCCCAGCGATCAGATAGTCGGACCTTTCCGTTCGCGACGACTCGCCAGGATCTGGGCGCCGTAACGGCAAAAGTGACTTGGGCCTTGTCCGAAGGGTGATCGATTGCAGGGATCCAGTACCGCGCTCGCTCGGGCCAATTATCCCCAAATGCGACGCGCCGGCCACGCGAATTGGGACCAATGATCAAACCATCCTCTGGTGTGCCGTGGTACTGTATGATCAGTTCCACAACACTCTTCCCTTCAGTCGCGACGGACAGAACGCGGCCATCATAGTGAAACGGAACCAAGATGAATGCGTCGCCGCCGTTCCCGCGCCAGACAGAGTCGACCTGCATGTTCAGAAGGTTCAGCTTGACGGTGTCGTAGCCGGAAACGCTCAATGAGGCCGCGGTCCTGCCGTGGATGATCTGTCCGGTGTCCGGAATCGTTACAGAAAAGAGATATGCTTTGGCATCAATGTGTGGCTGTTGCCCCACGGCAACGCTTGGAACGAGAAGCATAAGCAGAACACTAACGCCCGTTCGCATACACCCCGTTCAGCGCGGTCTCGCCTTTGGGCATTTTCTCCCGACTCGCGATCGCTTCCTCCGCAGCTTTTGCCACCTGCGCTGTCACGTCAGCCTCGACCTCCCCGAGCTGCTTCGCCTTGATGCCCTCTTCCTTCAAGTATTCCTCATAGAGCCCGACGGGATCGCGCTTGCCCCACGAGCGAAACAGCTCGGCCGGAAACGTTTCACGCGCCTCGCGCTCGTCGTGCGTGGCATGGCCGCCCATCCGGAACGTTTCCGCAATCAGCAGCGCCGGCCCATTACCACCGCGACACCGCTCGGCGGCGATTCGTGTGACTGCGTACGCGTCGAGCACGTTGTTGCCGTCGAACGACGCACCCCAGACCCCGTAGCTGGCAGGCCAATCCTTGAAGTCGGCGGGCAGATGGTGCTGCTCGAGACGGGTGCCCAAAGCGACCTGATTGTTCTCGAGAATGAAAATGGCGGGGACGCGCTGGACGGCGGCGAAGTTCGTGCCTTCGTGCGCCGCGGCGGTCTTGGTCGATCCGTCGCCGACCCAGGTGAGCGCCACGCGGGGCTCGCGCCGGATCTTGAACGTCAGCGCCAGCCCCGCGATCACCGGTACCATGTCGCCGACATGCGAGATCGGCTGCAACACGCCGTGCGCAAAGGAGCCGACATGCAGGTCGCGTCCGGCGCTCGGCGAGTCAGCGGTGGCGAGATAGGCCCGCAACATGTCGGCGATCGACATCCCCATCTCGCAGCACGCTGCGGCGTTGCGGATCATCGGCGCCACAATGTCTTTGCCGCGCTCGAGCGCCTGCACCGGCCCGACGGTCGTCGCTTCTTCGCCGGTACCCAACCACGCCTTGGAGATGACGCCGGTGCGGACCCAGCGCTTCAGCTCGATGTCGTGCAGCCGGGCCCGCAGCAAGCCGCGATAAAGCTGGAGCTTGGAGTCGGGAGTCAGGGTGGACACGATCCTGGCGCGCTCTGGATTCGTCTCGAGCGTCGACCGGAACGCGCGCACCAGCGTGGGATCCGGTTTCCAGTCGACGTACTCCGGTGGGTCGAACGCGGGGAAACGCTTCACGGCACTCCGGCGACGCTCCTGCCGAGGACTTGTCCGTCGCGCTTGAAGACTCTGCCATCTTTCATCACAAACGACACGCTCTCCAGGATCTGGATGTTGTCGAGCGGATTGCCGTGCACCGCCACGATGTCGGCCCGCTTTCCGATCGCGACCGTGCCGATGTCGCGCTCGAGGCCGAGCAGCGTGGCGCCGCTCGACGTTCCCGCCACGATCGCCTGCGTCGGCGTCATGCCGTAGCGAACCATCAGCCCGAATTCGCGCGCATTGGTACCGTGGTGCATGACACCGGCGTCGGTGCCAAGCGCGATCTTCACGCCGCCGTCGAGCGCCAGCTTGAAAGAGTTGTGCATCCGCGGCGCGATGGCGAGCGCTTTGGCGGCGATGGGAGGCGGGAGGCGGCCGGCAGTCGCGAGCGACTCGACGGTGAACCCGGCCAGCAGCGTGGGGACGAGCCACGTGCCGTGCTGCTTCATCAGCGTGACGGCTTCGGCGTCGAGAATCGAACCGTGCTCGATCGACGTCACGCCGGCCCGCACCGCGGCCTTGATCCCGGCGGTACCGTGCGCGTGCGCCGCGACGCGGCGGTCGAGCTGGCTCGCGGTCTCGACGACCGCGCGCATCTCTTCTTCGGTGTATTGCTGCACGCCGGCGGAATCGGTCAGGGACAGCACGCCGCCGGTCGCGCAGATCTTGATGACGTCGGCGCCGTATTTCACCGCATAGCGCACCGCGTTGCGGACTTCCTCGACGCCGTCCGCGACGCCGACTTCCATCCCGCCTTCGTGACTTAGCGCGTCAGGCTGTAGCCCGTTCGTCTCGTCGCAGTGACCGCCGCGAATGCCGAACGAGATGCCCGCGGCGACAATCCGCGGCCCCTGTATCCAGCCCGCATTGATCGCGTTGCGCAGCGCGACATCGCCAAAGCTCGCGCTGCCGACGACGCGTACCGTCGTGAAGCCCGCCTCCAGCGTCTGTTGCGCATGCGCCGCGCCGAGCAGCGCGAGTTGGCTCGGCATCTCGGTGAGGCGGCTGTGTTGCCAGTCGCCATCGCCGATCGTGCGGCCCGCGAGATGCACGTGTGCATCGATGAACCCGGGGAGCACCGTCTCGCCCGACAGATCGATCACGGTCGCGCCGGCCGGCACCGCTACGTTCGGTCCGACCGCCGTGATGCGATCACCCTGCACCAGGATCACCGCGTTTTTTACCGGCGCCGCGCCGCTGCCGTCGATGAGCGTGCCCGCGCGAATCGCAATAACGGCGGCGGCGGAGGTCGGCGAAGGGGCGGCGGGGGGCGGCGATTGCTGAAGGGCTAGTGCAGCGAGCAGCGCGATCACGAGAACTTCTCCTTGAGCTTTCCGAGGAACCCGGCGCCCCCGCCCGCCCCCCCCGCCCCCCCCGAGTCGGCCGAGCCCGTGAGCGCGGCGCCGAACTCGAGCGCGGTTGTGAACCGGTCGTCGGGGTTCGTTTGCAGCGCTTTGGTGAGCGCTCTTTCGACCGCATCCGGGACGTCCGAGCGCAGCGTCCGGATCGCGACAGGCTGGCTGCGGAGCCGCGCGATCATCATTTCCTGCGCGTTGCGTCCCTGAAAGGGCAGCTTGCCGGTGAACATCTCGAACGCCACGATGCCGAGGGCGTAGATATCGCTGCGCGCGTCGAGCGGCTTGCCGCGGATCTGCTCCGGACTCATGAACTCGGGCGTGCCCAGGATGATCCCGGTCGCGGTGAGCTTGGCGATCGCCGGGTCGGCGCGCCGCTCCTTGGCCAGACCGAAGTCCATCACTACGGCGCGCTCGGCGCCGGCTCCGTCGTCGGGCACCAGCATGACGTTCTCGGGCTTCAGGTCGCGGTGAATGATCTGCAGCTCGTGCGCATGGTGCAGGCCCGCGCACATCTGTTTGAGCAGCATCACGCCCAGCGCCATGTCCATCGGTCCACCGCGAACCTCGCGGTCGGAGAGCAGCTCGCCCTTCAGGAAGGGCATCACCAGATAGATCAGGCCGTCCTCTGATTCGCCGAGCCGCAGGATACGGCACACGTTGGGATGATCGAGCCGCATCGCCAGCCCTGCTTCGCGCCGCAGCCGCTCCACGGAGCTCCTATCGGACGCCAGGCGAGGCGAGAGGACTTTGATGGCGACGGTTTCGTCGGACGAGATCTCCTTGGCGAGATAGACGTACGACATCCCGCCCTCGCCCAGCTTTTTCATTACTTGATAGCGGGCGTCCAGGATCTGATTGGAGAGCGTGGACGCGCGGTCGAGACCGGCGGCTCTCCCCGGAGGGAGCGGGGTGCGGGCGCCGGTGCTGCTGCCCGACGTCGAAGCCGCGGTGGCGGGGGAGGCCGGCGCCGCCGGCTTCCTGGCCTGGATCTCCACGAGCATGCTGCCGTCTTTGGGGCAGAAGCGTGCCCCCGTGTCGGTGTACACGGATCCGCACTTGGGGCAGCGGCGCTCGCTCATTGCCGGACCAAGTTGCGCCCTTCGTTCTTGGCGCGATAGAGGGCCTGATCGGCGAGCGACACGAAGCTGTCAGCACTGTGGACGCGATCATCGGGAAACGACGCGAGTCCAATGCTGATCGTCATGTGGAGCGGATCTTCGCCGGGGTCGGCGAAGTCGCGCGCCATGACGCGGTGCCGCAGGCGTTCGGCGAAGATCGCCGCACCGTGCGGCGCTGTCTCGGGCATCACGATGACGAACTCCTCGCCGCCGTAGCGCGCGACGACGTCCACCGATCGCGCCTCGCGACGCAGCAGCTCACCGATCTGCCGCAACACCGAGTCGCCGGCGACGTGTCCACGCGTGTCGTTGATCGATTTGAAACGGTCGATATCCGCGAGCAGAATCGTCAGCGCCAGGTTGTAACGACGCGCCCGATCGAGCTCCTGGGTCAGCGCCTCAGCCAGGAAGCGCCGGTTCGTAAGACCGGTCAGCGCATCCGTGGACGCCAGCTTTTCGAGGCGCTGTTTGTCGGAGACCGCGCTCTCGAAGTCGTACGCTTTTTCGATCGCCGACACCGCGGTTTTGATAACGGTCTCCGCGAACTGCGCATCCGCCCGGCTCAGCGGCGGGTCGTCTCCCGTGGTCCGCAGGAAGAAGACCCCGATCTGCTGGTCCTTCATCCAGAACGGGAGCGCCACGGCCGAGCGGGTCGGGACCTTGATGTCCTCTCGCTCCCAGCGCCGCCGCTCTTCTTCATAGAGCGCGTCCGTTGCGACATCCTCGACCAGGACGAGGCGGCCCGTCGAAACGGCTTTGCGGATCTCGGGATACCGGCTGAGCTCGATCTGCAGATTGCGCAGCATCGGGTTCTCATAGGCCGCGACCACAACGCCCTGATGATCGCCGGGCTTCGCGAGCACCATCGAGCACTTGGAGATGTTGAGCGCGCGAGCCACGCGGCGGGCGAGGATGTGGTACATCTCGTCCGGTTTGAGGGAGTCGGTGACCTCGTGGAGGATGTCCACCATCGCCGCTCGACTGCGCGCTTCCTCACGCGCCTGCGCGAGCGCGCGGCCGACGCGGATGTGTGCCTCGACGCGGGCCAGCAGCTCCCGCACCCGGAACGGCTTGGAGATGAAGTCGGCGGCGCCGAGGCCCAGGGCGCGCACCGTCGCCTCTTCGGGGGGCATGGACGAGACCATGAGGACCGGCAGGTCGCGGTACCGCTCGTCTTGCTTCAGGCGCTCGAGCAGCTGCAGCCCGTCCACCTTGGGCATCATGATGTCGAGCAACAGGATCGCGGGCTTGATCTCTTCGAGCTTGGCGAACAGCCCGTCGCCTCCGGGGCAGACCGCCACCTCGTATCCGTTTTCCTTCAGGATCCAGGTGAGCGTCTGCACCAGCGACGCGTCGTCGTCAGCGACCAGGACTCGCGCGGCGGAGCCAGGCATCAATCTGTTGCCTCGAGCAGGGAGCGATCCACATTGCCACCGCTGACCACGAGCACCGTGGTTCTGGAGCGTGGCACCGCGCCGGCGAGGAGTGCCGCCGTCGTGGCTGCGCCCGACGGCTCGACAGCGAGCCGGCAGGTGCGCCATAGAAATTGCACGGCGGCGCGAATGCTGTCATCCTCGACCAGCACGACGCCGCGAATCCTCCTCCGCTCACGCGTGAGCTCGGCGAACGGGATGTCGCCGACGTTGAGCGTGATCAGACCATCGGCAATGCTACCAGTACGGTCCAAGCGAACCACTTTCCCCGCGGCGAGGGAGCGCTGCAGTTTGGGCGCGCCGGCGGGCTCGACACCCCAGACGACCGCTGTGCTCTTGGCTGCCGCCAATCCGGCGACAATCCCCGAAATCAGGCCGCCGCCGCCGACCGGCACGACGACGGTCTCGACGTCGGGCAGCTGCTCGACGATTTCGAGCGCCACGGTCGCCTGGCCCGCTACGATGTCGGGATGATCGAATGGCGGGACGATCGCGAGCTGCTCCGTGCGGGCGATCTCTTCCGCCTTGATACGTCGATCCTCGGAGGTGCGGCCCGCGAATACGACCTCGCCGCCCCACTTCTTCACGCCTGCGACTTTTACCGCGGGCGTCGTTTCGGGCATGACGATCACCGCGCGCACGCCGAACTGCTTCGCGGCGTACGCGACGGCCTGGCCGTGATTGCCGGACGAAAAGGTGATCACCCCGCGCTGGCGCGCGGGGTCGGGAAGTTTGCGGATGGCGTTGTAGGCGCCGCGGATCTTGAACGCGCCGATCGGCTGTTCGTTCTCGAGCTTGAGATGGGCCCCCAGCTCCTCGACGTAGACGAGGGGCGTGCGGCGCGCGATCCCCCGCAGGCCTTCTGCGGCGTCCTTGATATCCCGGGACGTGACCACGCTATTTCTTGGGCTTCGGGGCTCGGGCCTTGGGCTTGGCCTTGGCCTTGGACTTCGGCGCGGGAGCCGGCGTCTCGTCGTCGTCGCCCTCCTCAGCGTCCTCGTCCTCATCCTCCTTCACCACGCGCGCCACATCCACGACCAGGTCGCCGGGCGTCAGGTTCATGACCTTCACGCCCTGCGTGTTGCGGCCGGAAATGCGGATCCCCTCGACCGGCACGCGGATCATGATCCCCTTCTTGGTGATCATCATCAGCTCGTCGTCGGGGAGCACCTCTTTCAACGCCACGATGTCGCCCGTCTTGTCGCTGCGCTTCAACGTGATGATGCCGCGGCCGCCGCGATGCTGGACGCGGTATTCGTCGAGCTCCGACCGCTTGCCCATGCCCTTCTCGGTGACCGTGAGCAGCGTGGACTTGCGGCGCACCACGACCATGTCGATGACGTGGTCTTTCTTGTCGAGCTCGATGCCTTTTACACCGGTCGCCGTCCGCCCCATGTCGCGCACGTCTTTTTCATGGAAGCGAATGCTCATCCCGTGTGCGGTGGCGAGGACGATGTCGTTCTTGCCGTCCGTGACCTGGACGTCGATGAGCTCATCGCCCTTCTCGATGTTGATCGCGCGGATCCCGACCGAGCGCGGATTCCCGAATTCCGAGAGCACCGTCTTCTTGACGACGCCGGCTTTGGTCGCGAACAGCAGGAACTGATCCTCCGAGAACTCCCGCACCGGAACCAGCGCGGCGACCTTCTCATCGGGCTTCATCGCCACGCAGCTGAGAATCGGCTTGCCGCGGGCAGACCGCGCTGCCTGCGGGATCTCGTGCACCTTGAGCCAGTAGCACTGGCCCTGCTCCGTAAAGAACATCACATAGTCGTGCGTCGAGGCGATGAAGAGGTGCTCGACCCAGTCGTCTTCCTTCTGATGCGCGGCGATCACGCCCTTGCCGCCGCGCCGCTGGCGACGGTACGCGGAGACCGGCAGCCGCTTGATGTAGCTGGCGTGGGACACGGTGATCACCATGTCCTCTTCCGCGATCAGATCCTCGATCGAGAAGTCGCCTTGGTCGGCGACGATCTCCGTGCGCCGCTCGTCGCCGAAGCCGTGGGCCAACTCCGTCAGCTCTTCCTTCAGGATCTTCATGCGCCTGGGCTTAGAGGCGAGAATCTCCTTGCACTCCTTGATGAACTTGCGGACGTCTTTCAGCTCTTCCTCGAGCTTCGTGATCTCGAGGGCGGTGAGCCGGGCGAGCCGCATGTTGAGGATTTCAGCGGATTGTTTTTCTGACAACTTGAAACGCTTACGTAATGCGGCGTCTGCGGCGGGCGTGTCTTTCGACTTCTTGATGATGCGGATCACCTCGTCGATATGATCGACGGCGATCTTCAAGCCTTCGAGGATGTGTTCGCGGTCCTGCGCGCGCTGCAGCTCGAACTCGGTGCGCAGTGTGATGACGGTGTGGCGGTGCTCGATGAAGTGCTGCAGCAGCTCGACGAGGGTCAGCTCCCTCGGGGTGCCGTCCACCAGCGCCAGCATGATGGCGCCGAAGGTTTGCTGCATCTGCGTGTGCTTGTAGAGCTGATTGAGCACGACCATGGGGATGACGTCGCGCTTCAGCTCGATGACGAGACGGATGCCTTCCTTATCTGATTCGTTGCGTACGTCGCTGATCCCTTCGAGCTTCTTCGCAAGCGCGAGATCGCGGATCTGCTCGTGCACGCGCTCGGGGCTCACCTGATAGGGGAACTCCGTTACCACAATCTGCTGCTTTCCGGTCGATTCCTTCTCTTCCGCGATCGCGCGCGCACGGATGACGATGCGCCCGCGGCCCTTCTCGTAGCATTCCTTGATCCCGTCGCGGCCGTAGATGATCGCTCCGGTTGGGAAATCGGGGCCTTTGATGAACTTCCGGATCTCCTTGATCGTGCCGTTGGGGTGATCCACGAGATGCACGACCGCCTGCACGACTTCGCTCAGGTTGTGCGGCGGAATGTTGGTGGTCATGCCCACCGCGATACCTGCGGAGCCGTTCACGAGCAGATTGGGCAGGCGCCCGGGTAGTACCGTTGGCTCCCGCAACCGGTCGTCGAAGTTCGGGACGAAGGCGACCGTGTTTTTGTCGATGTCCTCCAACATCGTCATGGCGACACGCGTAAGCCGTGCTTCGGTGTAGCGGTACGCCGCCGCCGAATCGCCATCGACCGAGCCGAAATTTCCCTGCCCGTCGATCAGGGGATACCGGAGCGAGAAGCTCTGGACCATCCGCACCAGCGAGTCGTAGACGGCGATGTCGCCGTGCGGGTGGTACTTGCCGAGCACGTCGCCGACGACCGTGGCCGCTTTCTTGTAGGGCCGGCCCGGCACCAGGCCGAGCTCGTGCATCGCGTAGAGGATGCGCCGGTGGACCGGCTTCAGACCGTCCCGCACATCGGGCAGCGCGCGCTGCACGATGACGCTCATCGAATAGTCGAGGAACGATTCCTTTAGCTCGTCCTCGATGAGGCGAGGCAGGATGCGTTCGCGGACGTTAGGACCAGTCATTTAGATCGTATGTTAGGGAGGTGTAAGATGATAAAAATTAACTACTTAGATGGGTAAAGACAACTGCGCTTTAGGACGAGACTTCCACAACCACTTTCCCCAGCTGTTCACCCTTGGCAAGCCGTTCGAACGCCTGACGGGCCTGCGCCATTGGATAGACGCGATCCACGATCGGACGCAGCTCCCCTTTTCCAAGGCGTCTCACAATTTCCGCGTACTCCCTGGCGTTCCCCATTGTGGATCCGAGAAGGGTCCATTGATGCCAGAACAAGCGCCGCAGATCGAGGCTCACCTGCGGTCCGGACGTCGCACCACAGGTCACGAGTCGTCCCCCGCGTCTGAGACAGCGTAGCGAGTCGTCCCACGTCGCGGCTCCGACATTCTCGACCACGACATCCACGCCGCGCTTGTTGGTGAGGGCGCGTACCTCCTGCGCGACCTGCTGCGTGCGGTGATTCAGCGTCACATCGGCGCCGAGCTGTTTCGCAGCGGCCAGCTTGGCGTCGTCGGAAGACGTCGCTATTACGCGCGCGTCGAGCAGCTTGGCGATACGCAGCGCCGTCAAGGACACGCCGCCGCCGATCCCCCAGATCAAGGCCGTCTCGCCGCGCTTGAGCTGAGCGCGGGTGACGAGCATGCGCCAGGCGGTGAGCGTCACGAGCGAGAACGCGGCTGCCTCCGCCCACGTCAGCTCTGGAGATACCCGCGGGACGCCCACGACGTTATGGGCGGGCACGGTGACCAGCTCGGCGACCGTTCCCGGCAGGTGCTCGCCCAGCAGCCGGTAGTTGACGCACAGTGAATGCTCGCCGGCCTGGCAGAACTCGCAGGTGTAGTCCGAGATACCCGGATTGAACATCACCCGGTCTCCCGGCCGGACATTGACCACGTCCGATCCGATCGTTTCGACGACGCCGGCGCCGTCCGCGCCCACGATGTGCGGCAGCTGTTTGGCTCCTCCGGGCAAGCCCTCCATCACGAACAGGTCGAGGTGATTCAACGCCGCGGCGCGAATGGCAACGCGCACTTCACCCGCTTGGGGAGCGGGCGCATCTGGAACGTCGGTGATGTGAAGGTGCTGAATCCCGCCGGTGGCGGTGAGAACGCAGGCGCGCACGCGCCTGTTACGGTCGGAACGTCGGTGTAATCATCTGCTCCGTGCCCGTGGTGGGCACCGGCACCGGGGTCGCTGAGCTGACCGGCTGGATGTACACGCGATACGTGGGATTGCGGCGGTTCTGCGGCTCGGCATTGACCACCAGCGCGAGCAGATCGCCGGCCGGCGAGATGGCGAACGAGGCGATCGCCAGATCGGTCCCGGTGAGCGCGGTCGTAGCACCGGTCCCGAGATCGGCTCGCATCACCTGTTGCACCGTGCGATTGTTTTCCCTCCGCTCGACCAGGTAGACCAGAGTGCCGTCGCGCAGGAAGTGGGGCTCTGACTCGCGCTGCTGCGGCGAGCGCGTGAACTGCCGCTGATTCGAGCCGTCCCGCGCCATGAGCCAGATGTCGGCGTCCTTGTTCCGGGTCGAGACGTACGCGATCGTCTGCCCGTCCGGCGACACCGTCGGTGACGCGTTCACCGAGTCGCGCGTCAGCTGGGTGAGCCCCGTGGCATCCAGATTCACGGCCCAGATCTGCTGTTTTCCGGCGGCTCGCGCTGAGTGGAAGACCAGCGACTGCCCGTCGGGCGTGAACGCGGGGCGGCCGTCCGGCTGCGGATCGTTCGTGATGCGCGTGGATCCGGTGCCGTCTGCATTCATGACGTAAATCTCGGCGTTGCCGTCGCGCTGCGAGACGAACGCGATGCGCGAGCCATCGGGCGAAAACGCCGGATCGTTGGCCGAGCTCGTGTCCGGCGTGAGCTTGGTGAGCTGTGCGAGGTTGGACCGTTCGAGGGCATAGAGCTGGAACTTGCCGGGCGTGTTCGGGGCGGAACGTGAGCTCGCCACGATGATCTCGCCCACGACGTACACGTCGGCCGTCGCGGTCTTTCCCCCGGGGGCGGTGGCGGTGACCTTCGCATGACCATACGCGGCGCCGGCAACCGTGCCGTCTTCGCCGACGCTCGCGATCTGCGGACTATCGCTGGTCCATGTCAGGTTCGCAGCGGGTCCGAGCACGTTCCCCTGGTCGTCGGCGTAATTCGCTCGCAACGTGCGGCGTTGATTCAGGCCGATGCCGACCCTCGGCTGCGCGAACCGCACCGAGCCTGCGATCACGCTGACATTCCAGCTGACCGAGAGACCGGTCCCCGGCCCTCGCACTGTTAGCTGTGTCTTCCCTACCGCGCGGCCAGTCAGTGATCCTGTCTGTACATCGAAGCTCGCGATCGCAGGGTCCGCGACGCTCCAGCGCAACGGCGCCTCCGGAACGGCGACGTTCTCGGCAGTCAGCGCCTGCGCCTCGAACTTCGCGGTGCTGGTCAGGGGCACTTGGATCTCGTCGGCAAAGCGGGGTCGCACCGAGAGCTTGGCCACCACCTGATGGACAGACACCTCGATGCTCTTGCTCTGCAGCAAACCTGAGACGGTGAGAATTGCCTTGCCCGGCCCGGCGGCGGTGACCACGCCGGCGAGGCTGATGCGCGCCACGCTCTGATCACTCGACGCCCACTGCAGCACGAGGGGATTGACGGTTCTGTTACTCTGCGCGGCGACGATGACATGCAGCGTGTCGACATCACCCGGTGACAGCATCAACGGAGAGCCCTCGCGCACCGTGAACTCCGCCTGCTGTACCACCACCGGCGCGGTCGCGGTGAGCCCTCGCCCGCCGGAGGCAGTCGCCTGAATCGTGCCCTGGCCCGGGGAGAGCGCCACCACATTCCCGCTCTGATCGACGCTCACCACGTCCGGGCGCAGCGATGTCCACGTGACCATGACCGGTGCCGCCGGGGAACCGTCCTCCCGCAGCGCCCGCGGGGAAACCCGGCTGTTCTCAGACGGCAGCAGGTAGACGACCCCGGGCTCGAGTCGCAACGCCGCGGCCGGTCCACTGCCCGCCGGTTGCCCGGCAAAGGGATCGGGCCCAGGGGGAGCGGCCGGGGGGGCAGCTGCTGGCGGAGCGGCCGGCGGAGCCGCTGGCGGCGCCGCTCCACCGCCCCCCGTGACCTGCACCGCGGCCTGGCCGCGCCGCGCGCCCACCCGGGCTTCGATGATGGCCACGCCGCTGCCGACCCCGGTGACGGTGCCGTTGTTGTCCACCTTCGCGACGTTCAGGTTGTTCGACGACCAGATGATGCGCACGGTCGGGATCACATTGCCGATGCGATCGAAGGCCGTGGCAAGCAAACCGCTGCGTTCCCCGACGCGAATAGTCACCGAAGGAGGAGCTACCTGGACTTCGGCGACGTTCTGGGCCGCCGCGACGCCCGGAGCAAGGCACCCGAGCGCGCCGATGAGTGCGCGTCTAATCATGGCTGGCGAATGTGTGTCCGGCTAAATGGCGTTGTCAAGCCAACTTGTCACGGCGGACCGCAGCTGGTGAGACCCAAAACGCGGTAGTCCGTGTCACTTGCGAGGTCAGAATCCCGCGGTAAGCTATAGGCCACCCACGACGCCCCCGCACCTACCAGCATAGGAGAAGATCCGATGCTTGAGCAGATGGATGTAACGGAGAGCAGTTGGCCTGGACCGGGGTTCATGGAGCCGATGTTCCCGTCGGCACCCACGCCTGCGCCGATGCCATCGTCGAGGCCGATGGAAGAGTCGCGCCCATCTTCCAAGCCGAAGGCCAAGAAGAAAAAGAAAGCCGCCAAGAAGAAGGCGCGGCCGAAGGCACGGAAGAAGCCGGCGAAGAAAAAGAAGAAGGCGACCAAGAAGAAACGCCGCCGCTAAACCAGCACGCTATGATCCCCGCGGGAGCGTCTCGTCGAGACGCTCCCGCGGCCACGTTAGGGAGACGACAATGCATGGTGCGTGGTACGTGGTTCCCACTTCGCTGTTGGTCGCGTGCTCGGCGCCAAAAATCCCGCTGGGCGATCCCCCGCGTGAAATCGCGGCGATGCTGCAGCGATCCGCCGCCGATTGGAATCGCGGCGACCTCAACGGCTTCATGAGCGACTACGCGCGCGACTCGCTGACCAGCTACATGGCGGGCGGCCATGTTCAGTATGGATGGCAGGCGCTGTACGATCGCTATCAAGCGAACTACTTCGCGCCAGGGAAGTCGCGCGACTCACTCTCCTTTGCCGAGCTGCACGTGCGCGTCCTGACGCCCGATTTCGCGTACGCGACAGCACGATTCAAGTTGTCGCGACGCGACTCGGTTGTGGCGAGCGGCCCGTTCACGCTGGTGCTGCAGAAGCAGGGTGATCGTTGGCGAATCCTGCACGACCACACCTCGAGCGATCCGAAGTGACGGCCGTCCGGCCGTCGGGCCGTCCGGCCGTCCTCGTGCTCCTGCTCGCCATTACCGCCTGCAGCAAGCTCAGCGACAGATTAGGCGTCACCCGCGACCACGTCGTCGCGCTCGAGGGCGCGACGCTGATCGACGGTGCGGGCGGCCCGCCGAAGCAGGACGCCCTGCTGATCATCCGCAACGGTCATATCGAAGCAATTGCGCGGGTCAACGAAATCCCGATTCCCAGAAGCGCCGAGCGCGTCAACCTGGTGGGCAAGACCATCATCCCGGGATTGATCGACGCACACGCGCACGTGGAACGCTGGGCGGCGGGGCGCTATGTCGTGTGGGGCGTCACGACCGTGCGCGATCTGCACGGCGGTACCGACACCGTGCTCGCGCTCAAAAACGACTTGAATCTCGGATCGATCCTCGGCCCGCGCATGTTCAGTGCGGGCGCCATGATCGACGGCACCCCGACGACCTATCCCAACGCAACCGGCATCGTGACGCCCGACCAGGCGCGTCGCGCGGTCGATCAGCACGCCGTCGCCGGCGTGGATTATCTCAAGGTCTACACGAAGATCACGCCGAATCTGCTGCGGCCGCTGATCGACGAGGCGGTAAAACTGCGCCTGCCCGTGGCGGCGCATCTCGGCAAGACCGACGCGTTGACGGCGGCGCGCTTGGGCGTGGTCTCGATCGAACACATGTCGGGCGTCGTGCAGGCCGCGACCGGTAATCCGTCCTACGCGAGCGCGCACAACAGCTTCCTCACCGGATGGACGACCGAGGAAAAGGGATGGGCGGGCCTCGATTCGAGCACTGTCGCACGCACCGCGCGCGCACTCGCGCAGACCAAGGTGGCGATCGTGCCCACGCTGGTCGTGCACGACATCCTCTCCCGGCTCGATAACCCGATCCTGCTCACGCGCCCCGGTATGGAAGATGTGCCCGAAAATGCCCAGAGCGTCCGCAGCGTCCCCAGTCTGCTGCGCCGCACCGGATGGCGCTCGGGCGATTTCGATGCGTTCCGACGGTCGCGCCGGCGGCAGGATCAGTTCGTGCGCGAGTACCAGCGCGCCGGCGGGACGATTGTCGCCGGCTCGGACGCCGCGAATCAACTTCTCATTCCCGGATACTCGTTGCACGAGGAGATGGCGCTGCTCGTCGCGGCCGGTCTGACGCCGCTCGAAGCGATCACCGCCGCCACGCGGCGCGGCGCGCAGCTGCTGCAGGCGGATTCGCTCGGTATCCTCGCGCCCGGGAAAGTCGCAGACCTCGTCGTGCTCACCCGCAACCCTGTCGCCGACATCGCTGCCACGCGGAACATCGCGATGGTCATGATCCGCGGCCGGATGATCCGGCCGGATTCCCTGAGAGCAACATGGAAATGAGATCTCGGTCTTCAGTCGTCAGTCGTCTGTTCTTCCTGCTATTGGTGGCCCGGTGCGGAATGGGGACGCCGGCCCGCACTGACGGGCCCTACGACCTGATCCTGAGTGGCGGCTGGATCGTGGACGGCAGCGGCAACCCGCGATACCGCGGCGACGTCGCCGTCACCGGCGACCGAATCGCGGCGGTGGGATACCTCGGCGGCGCGCAGGCGCGCGACACGATCGACGTGACGGGCCTGCTGGTCGCCCCCGGATTCATCGACATGCTCGGCCAATCCGAGACGAACGTCCTGGTCGACAACCGCGTGCTCAGCAAGATCAGTCAGGGCATTACGACCGAGGTCACCGGCGAAGGCGGCTCCGTCGCACCGCTCACGGACCTCCTTGTCGTCGACGATTCCGTGTGGATGAAGAGGTACGGCGTACAGGAAGATTGGCGCGATCTGAACGGCTACTTTGCGCATCTCACGCGCAGCGGCAGCACCGTCAACATCGCCACCTTCGTCGGCGCGACGCAGGTGCGTCTCGCTGTCGTGGGCAAGCAGGACCGCCATGCGACGCCGGAGGAGTTGGCCCGCATGGTGGCGCTCGTGGATACCGCGATGCAGCAGGGGGCACTCGGCGTCTCGACTGCGCTCGAGTATGCCCCGGCGTTCTATGCACCGACCGAGGAAGTCATCGCGCTGGCAAGAGCCGCCCGGCGCCACGGTGGCGTGTACGCGAGCCACATGCGCAACGAGGGCGGGCAGATCGACCAGGCGCTCGACGAGACGTTCCGCATCGCCCGCGAGGCCGACATCCCGGCGGAGATCTGGCATCTCAAGGTGTCGGGGCGGCGCAACTGGGGCCGGATGCCCCATGTCCTCGCGCGCATCGACTCGGCGCGGGCGGCCGGTCTCGACGTCACCGCCGACCAGTATCCCTATCTGGCCGGCGCGACTTCGCTGGACGCGTCCGTGCCTGCGTGGGCCCATTCGGGAGGAAATGATTCGCTGATCGCACGCCTGCGCGATCCGGCGATCCGGGCGCGGCTCCGCACCGAGCTGCTCGCGCCTCCGCAGGTCACCGACCGTTTCTACCGGGCCACGGAAGGGCCGCAGGGCGTCATCGTGTTTCCTTTCGAGGATTCCCTTCATTACTTACAGGGGAAGCGCCTCTCCGAAATCGCCGCAGCGCGCAAGCAGGATCCCATCGAGACGCTGTTCGATCTGGTCATCGCGGACCACGCGCGCAGCGGGGCCATCTACTTCCTGATGAGCGAGCCCGACGTCCGCGCGGCGATGCAGCAGTGGTGGGTGGCCGTGAACACTGACGCCGGCGGCGTCGCGCCCGACGGGCCGTTCGGGAAAGAGGGCACGCACCCCCGCTCCTACGGCTCGTTTACCCGGATCCTGGGCCGCTACGTGCGCGACCAAAAACTCATGACGCTCGAATTCGCGGTGCGGAAGATGACGTCGCTCGCGGCGCAGCGCGTCGGCCTCGTCGACCGCGGCCTGGTGCGTCCGGGCATGTACGCGGACATCACGGTCTTCAATCCGGCGACGGTGATCGACCGCGCGACGTTTGAGAAGCCGCACCAGACATCGGTGGGGATCGAATACGTGCTGGTGAACGGGCAGATCGTATTGAGGAAGGGACAGCTCACCACAGCGCGGCCGGGGCGAGGGCTCCGCGGTCCGGGATTCCGCCCAGCGCGGTAATGTGACGCTCGGCCGGCTGATCGTCGCCTGGCTGCCGGTTGCGGTGTTATTCGCCCTGGCGCCGCCCATCGGCTACCGTTGGGATCTGCCCCCCGACAATCGGCCCTTGGTTTGGTCGTTCAATCGTTGGGAGATTGGTTGGAGACTGGTGGAAGCCGGGGTCGTGACGCTCTTTGCATCGCTCTGGTTCGACTCATTGGGAGCGGGCGGATGGTGGCTGTTGTTTCTGCTCATCGGTCTGCTGGTCGCCTACCCGCGCCGGCTCGTGATGTGGCAACACGTCGAGCAGCAGCGGCGCCGTCACCTGTTAGAGCATGCCGTATTTGACGTAGCTCGTTACGTCATCGCGGGAGCCCTGCTCGCCTGGAGTCTTTCGTAGCTATCTTCGCTGGACCAATGACAACCGTTCGACTGACTGCGCTCTCGCACGGCGCCGGCTGAGCCTGCAAGCTCGGCCCCGCCGAGTTGGCGCAGGTCTTGCGCCACGTGCCGACCCTCTCGGATCCACGGATCCTGGTCGATGCTTCGACGCGGGACGACGCCGCCGTGTACCAGTTAACGCCGGATCGCGCGATTGTCGCGACCGTGGATTTCTTCACGCCGATCGTGGACGACGCCTACGACTTCGGCCGCATCGCCGCCGCCAACGCGTTCTCCGACGTCTATGCGATGGGCGGGACACCGCTGCTCGCGCTGAATCTCGTCGGGTGGCCGCGCGACAAGCTGCCCTACGAGCTGTTGGGCGACGTGCTGCGCGGCGGAGCCGACATCGCCAAAGAGGCGGGCGCCTTTGTGCTCGGCGGCCATTCGGTGGACGATCCCGAACCCAAGTACGGCATGGTCGCGATCGGCGAGGTACATCCCCACCGCATCGTCACGCTCGCGCGTGCGCGCGCCGGCGACGCGCTGGTGCTGACCAAGCCGATCGGCACGGGAGTGCTCACGACCGCCTTGAAACGTGATCTTGCAACGGCCGCGGAAATCGCCGCCGCGGTCAAGGCGATGGCGACGTTGAACGCCGGCGCGGCGCGCGCGATGCGCTCGACCGGAGGTGGCGTGCACGCCGCGACCGACGTAACCGGTTTCGGCTTGCTGGGTCATTTGCACAACATGCTGGCCGCGAGTGGCGTGTCGGCGGAGATCGATGCGGCATCGGTCCCGCTCTTTCCGCATGCCGTCGAGCTGGCCGAGCGCGGCGCGGTTCCGGGCGGGACCACACGCAACCGCGAGGCCCTGGCGCCGCATGTGACGTTCGCTGATCAGGTTCCTGAACCCGTTCGCGTGCTGCTGTTTGACGCGCAGACGTCGGGTGGGCTGTTGATCGCGGTGGACCCCGATCGCGCCAGTGCGCTACTCGCGGGATTGGAGCGGGAAGGGACACCCGCGGCGGCACGGATCGGCCGCCTCACGCGCGCCGTGGCCGGCGCGATCACGGTGACCTGAGTGCGCGTACCGGCGATTCCGGAATACCGCGCCCTGACGCCCGAAGCGCTCGATGCACTCGAACGGGCGGTGCGCGAACGGCGGCGGGTAGCGCTACGACGCCGCGGCACCGAATATGTCGTGGTGGCTGAGCGCCTTGAAACGAGTGGCCGTGACGACGTACTGGCGGGACGGCTCCCGATGACCGGCGAGCTGGTCACGTTCCGGTTGCGCGACCTGGAGAGCTTCGCGGTGCTGCCCTGAGCACCGCCACCAACCGTGTTCACGCGCCTGCTGGTAGGTCTGGACGGCAGTCCCAACGCCGACGAAGCGCTGGAGCAAGCCGTCCACCTCGGCCTGCGGTTCAAGGCCAAGATCGTCGTAGCGCACGTGAAGGAGCCGCACGGCCTGGGCAGGCGCGCCTCCGACTCCGGCCCCCTGCTGCAGCGGGCGCAGGAGCGTGTCAGCGATGCCGGGCTGGCGGTGGAGACGATCCTCAAGCATGGCGACCCGGACGCCGAGCTGGCCGCGCTGGCGCGCGACGTCGACACGGTGCTGGTGGGTCGTCGCGGCCGCTCGTCGCCCTCGGAGGTCCTCGGCAAGACAGTGACGTCGTTGATCCGCATCGCGGAACGGTCGGTCATCGTGTGTGCCAGCAAACCATCACCGATGAGCGCTTGCGCGATCGCCTACGACGGCCGGGAAACGGCGCAACGCGCGCTCGCGCTGGTCGCGCGCTTCGCGAGCGTCACGCACAGCACGGTGCACGTGATTCACGCAACGGTCGATCCAGCCATCGGCACCATGGTCATCGGTGAGGCCGAGGCCATGCTGTCGCTGCAAGGCGTCGCGTTCGTCACGCACCTCGAGACCGGCACGCCCGGAGCGGCAGTGGCGCGCGTGATCGAGCGCACCAAGTGCGATGCGCTGTTTGCGGGCGCCCACATCGGGTCGGGACGCCGCAGCGACGTGACGGTCTCGCACGCCGTGGAGATCTTGTTGCACACCGACATCCCGGTGGTGATTCAGCCGTGACCACGCCCTTCGTGCTGGTGCATGCGGACGAAAGCTGCCTCGGCAACGATTCCACCAAGGCGAGCCGGGGCGGGAACGCAGCGTTGATCGAGGCGCCGGCGGGAGACAGCGTGGCGCGCTGGGATTTCTTCGAGTGCTCGCCGCAAACGACGAACAACAAGATGGCGCTGGCGGGCGCCATCGCCGCCCTGGAATGGATTCGCCGCCAATGGCGCCATGCGCTGGTGCACTTCGTCTCCGACTCCGAGTATCTGGTCAAGGGGATGAGCGAGTGGCGCAAGGATTGGAAGGCTCGCGGCTGGCGCCGCAAGACCGGCGCGCTCGAGAACGCCGAGCTCTGGCAGAAGCTCGATCAGGTCGATGCCGCGCATACGGTGGACTGGCGCTGGGTCCGGGGACACAACGAGCACGTCAAGAACGAGTATGCCAATGCCCTCGCGATCCGCGCGGCCGAGGAGCAGGAACGCTCCAACGGCCTGATTCCATCCGGCTTCGATACCTGGCTCGCGCAGCAACGGGCGCGCGGCAAATACATGGACTTCGATCCCGACAAGGAGCTGCATGAGCGCAGTAAGTAAGGACGGCGTTCCGGCGAACACGCATCCCGCCAACCTGTCGCCCGCTGATGTGCCGGTACCCCCGGTCGACCGTATCCCGCTCTACGAGGTGTACATGCGGATGGCGGAAGAGTTGGCGAAGCGCTCGACCTGCGTGCGCCTGCAGGTGGGCACGGTCGTCACCGACCAGCGGCTCGAGAACGTGCTGGCGATCGGGTACAACGGCAACGCCCGCGGCCTGCCCAACAAATGCGACTCCGCGGTGCCGGGCAACTGCGGCTGCATCCATTCGGAGATGAATGCGCTCGTGAAGGCGCCCGGCAACATGCGCGACAAGGTCGTCTTCGTCAGCGCGTCGCCGTGCGTCATGTGCGCGAAGTTGATCATCAACTCCGGCGTCACGCACGTGTTTTATCGTAAGGCCTATCGCGATCCGTCCGGCGTCGAAGTGCTGCAGCAGGGCGGCGTGGTGCCGGTCCTGTACGACCGCTGGATGAGCGCCTGGAGGAACGGCGCGTAATGGAAGCGATCACGCGTGCGCGGTGGTTTCGCGCCCTGAGAGGGCGCGCTCGGCGCATAGTGCGCCCTTCAAGGGCGCACTCAATGCCGAGCCCGGGCTCTTAGCCCGGGTACAACAACGATGGACGAACTCGACCGGTTGTTCGGACTCCTGGTGGCCGCGCTCGCGCGCGAGACACGCGTCGCCGTTCCCTTCCCCGCCTCCGATGTGTACGAGCGGCTCGTCCCGTATCGCTCCAACCGCGCGCGGCTGAATGTCGCGACCCATCAGGATTACGAGATGGCGGTGCTCAGGCTGCTGGCCGGGGAGCGCAACTACGTGCAGCTCGAGCCGGAGAACGTGCGCGAAGCGATGCAGCGGGAGATCGCGACCATCAATCCCGACCCTGCGTACTTTCGCAGCTTCCCGGACGCCCAGGTGATGGTGAACGGCCGCGCCGCCGAGCGCGTGTTGCTCGCCGAGCGCGCCTATGCACCCCCGTCGGCGGCCGAAGAAGACGAAGATCTGGTGGATACGACGGGAGAGAACCCCGTTCCCGTGCCAATCGTCTCGCCGAAT
>Ga0209056_10000102_pt1 | contig 87037 bp, 83 predicted proteins | sample GraSoiAngelo_114_FD_185876 | JGI IMG/M metagenome (GOLD analysis project Ga0209056, IMG submission 185876) | Grasslands soil microbial communities from the Angelo Coastal Reserve, California, USA - 14_0903_13_40cm (SPAdes) (version 2) | ecosystem: Environmental > Terrestrial > Soil > Grasslands... | reverse complement strand
GGCGCGGATGAAGAAGCGTCGCGTGATCGCCGAGACGGGCGCCGGCCAGCACGGCGTGGCGACCGCCACGGCGGCAGCTCTCCTCGGTCTCGACTGCGAAGTCTATATGGGCGCCGAGGACGTCGAGCGCCAGGCGCTCAACGTCTTTCGCATGCGTCTGCTCGGTGCGCGCGTGATCTCCGTCGAATCCGGCAGCCGGACGCTGAAAGACGCGATCAACGAGGCATTGCGCGACTGGGTGACCAACGTGCGGACCACGTACTACCTCCTCGGGTCGGCGCTGGGCCCACATCCCTATCCGGTGATGGTCCGCGACCTCCACGCCGTTATCGGGCGGGAGACGCGCCGCCAGACACGCCATGTGCTGGGCCGGCTTCCCGATGTCCTGGTCGCGTGCGTCGGGGGCGGATCGAACGCCATCGGACTCTTCCACCCGTTCATCGCCGACCGCCGCGTGCGGATCGTCGGCGTGGAGCCGGGCGGGGAGGGGATCGCGACCGGCCGCCACGGCGCCTCGATGAGCGCGGGCGCCGTCGGGGTGCTTCACGGATGTATGAGCTATCTGCTCCAGAGTGACGACGGGCAGATCGCCACAGCGCACTCCATCTCGGCCGGTCTGGACTATCCTGGCGTCGGGCCCGAGCACGCGTACTACCGCGACGCGGGACGATTCGAGTTCGTCTCGGTCACCGACGCGGAAGCGCTCGAGGGATTCGAGACGCTGACGCGTCTGGAGGGGATCATGCCAGCTCTGGAGTCGGCGCATGCCGTGGCGTACGCGATGCGGCTCGCCAAGACGCTGTCGCCGTCGAAGGCGATCGTCGTGGGCCTCTCGGGCCGTGGTGACAAGGACGTCCACGTGGTCGCCAAGGCCCTGGGGAAGGCGATCGGGTGATGCCGGCTCCCGCCGCCGTCAGACCATCGACGACCTCGCGCCTGGAGGCGACCTTCGCTCGGTTGCGCGGACGTGGCGAGCGCGCGCTGGTGACCTACTTCACGGCAGGCGATCCGTCTCTCGCCGACACGCGCTTGCTCGTGGTCGAGGCGGAGCGGCGCGGCGCCGACGTCGTGGAGCTGGGAGTGCCGTTCTCGGATCCGCTCGCGGACGGTCCGGTCATCCAGCGGGCCGCGATGCGCGCGCTCGCCGCCGGAACCACCGTGTTGCGCGTCCTCGAGACGGTGGCGACGCTCCGCGCCGAGGTGAGCGTTCCGCTCGTGCTGCTCACGTACTATAACCCCGTGCTCGCGTTCGGTCTCAAGGCCTTCGCCCGGACGGCGGTCGACGCGGGAGTCGACGGCGTGATCGTGGCCGATCTGCCGCCGGAGGAGGCCGCCCCGCTCGCGGCCGAGGCCGAGGCTGCCGGCCTCGACATCATCCACCTGGTGGCGCCGACCTCGACACCGTCGCGCGTGCGGCTCATCGCGCGCCGGAGCCGCGGCTTCATCTACGTCGTCTCGCTCACCGGTGTGACCGGCGAGCGCCAGGAGTTGCCGCCAGACCTCGCCGCCCGGATCCGCGCCCTTCGGCTCGTGACGACGAAGCCGGTGTGCATCGGATTCGGCATCAGTACGCCTGCCCAGGTCGCGGCGATCGGGCGTCTTGCCGATGGCGCGATCGTCGCCTCGGCCATCGTGCGCCTCGTCGAAGAGCGCGCGGGCTCGGCGACGCTCGTCGAGGACGTGGGCGCGTTCATCGCCGAGCTCAAGGCGCCTCTTCGAGCTGGGTTGGGAGACCCCCCCCAGACCCCCCCGCCGGGAGCTGGGTTTAGGGAGTCCGCCCAGACCCCCCCGCCGGGAGCTGGGCTTAGGGAGCCCGCCCAGACCCCCCCGCCGGGCGCTGGGTCGGGAGACGCCCCCCAGACCTCCCCGCCGGGCGCTGGGTTGAGAGGCTCCTTCCAGACTTCCCCGGCTATCAGGACGAGGAGCTAGGTCGTCGTGGCCTGGTTCAAGCGGAAGACCGACGAGCCGGCAGCCAAGGCGAGCAAGGTCGTCATCGCCGAGGGCCTCTGGATCAAGTGCGACTCGTGCAAGGAGATCATGTACCGCGCCGAGGTGGAGCGCGCGGGGCGCGTGTGCCCGAAGTGCCACTACCCCTTCCGGATCTCCGCGCGCGAGCGCCTGGGGCAGCTCGCCGATCCAGGCTCGTTCGAGGAGCGCGAGACCGGCCTGGCGACGACCGATCCGCTGAGCTTCAAGGACACCAAGAAATACCGCGAGCGGATCCGGGCCGCCGCCCAGAAGACCACGAGCGACGAGGCGGTGATCTGCGGCGTCGCGTCGATCGGTGGGCAGCCCGCGGTCCTCGCGGTCTTCGAGTTCGGCTTCCTCGGCGGCAGCATGGGCTCGGTGGTCGGTGAGAAGCTCACGCGCGCGATCGAGCTCGCGATCGACAAGCACCTGCCCGTCGTCATCGTCTCGGCATCGGGCGGCGCGCGGATGCAAGAGGGCATCCTGTCTCTGATGCAGATGGCCAAGACCTCCGCCGCGCTCGAGCGGCTCGGTGCCAGCGGGCTGCCGTACCTCTCGGTCCTCACCGATCCCACCACCGGCGGTGTCACGGCGAGCTTCGCGATGCTCGGCGACGTCATCCTCGCCGAGCCGCGTGCGCTGATTGGCTTCGCCGGGCCGCGCGTCATCGCCGAGACGATCCGTCAGCCGCTCCCCGAGGGATTCCAGCGCTCGGAGTTCCTGCTGTCCCACGGACAGCTCGACATGATCGTCGAGCGGCGCGACCTCAAGGAGACGCTCCGCCGCATTCTCGCCTTCTTCGCTGACCAGCCGCCCCGATCGGGGTAGGCCTCCGGTGACGTACGCCGAGGCCGTCGCCCGGCTGCTCGCCCTCCGGGGCGGCGAGCACGCGGGCATGCGCCAGGGGCTCGACCGGATCGAGGGGCTCCTCGACGCGCTGGGCCGCCCCGAGCAGCGGTACCGGCTGATCCAGGTCGGCGGCACCAACGGCAAGGGCTCGGTGGCGGCGATGCTCGCCGCGATCCTCAAGTCCGCCGGCCACCGCGTCGGCCTGTACACCTCGCCGCACCTCGTCTCGTTCCGCGAGCGCATCCGCGTCGACGGAGAGCCCATCCCCGAAGACGGCGTGGTCGACGGCGTCGAGGCCCTCGGGACGCTGGTGGCGCGGCTCGACGCGACGATGTTCGAAGCGACGACGGCGCTGGCCCTCGACCACTTCGCCCGCGAAGCCGTCGACGTGGCGGTGCTCGAGGTCGGTCTCGGCGGGCGCCTCGACGCGACGACGGTGGGCACGCCGGAGGTCGCGGTGATCGCGCGCGTCGACCTCGACCATCAGGCCGTTCTCGGCGCGACGCTCGCGGAGATCGCCGCCGAGAAAGCCGCGATCATCCGCGGCGGCGTGGCGATCTCCGCCGCCCAGGCCGCGGAGGCCGCGCGCGTCATCGCGGACCGTGCCTCGGCGGTCGGCGTTCCGCTGCTCGTCGAAGGGCGCGATCTCGCGGTCACGGTGGAGCGGCGCGGGCCCGACGGCCAGCGCCTCACCTGCGCCGGCCCTGGATGGTCCCTGAGCGGCCTCGAGCTCGGCATGCCCGGAAGCTTCCAGCCGTCCAACGCCCTCCTCGCGGTCGCCGCGGCGCGGGAGCTCGGCGCGCGAGAGCCCGCGATCCGTGAGGGGCTCGCTCGCGCGTGGTGGCCGGGGCGCTTTCAGGTCTTCCGGCGCGAGCGAGGGTTCCTCGTGCTCGACGGCGCTCACAATCCCGCCGGTGCTCGTGCGCTCGCCGCCTCTCTGCGTGAGGTCTTCGGCTCGAGCCGTGTCACGTTCGTGCTGGGGATCCTCCGCGACAAGGACGCTCCGGGCATCGTCGCGGCGCTCGCTCCAGTGGCCGATCGGTTCGTCCTGGTCGCGTCGTCGAACCGGCGCGCCACGACGCCGGACGCCCTGCGGGCCATCATGCCCGCCGCCGTGACGCGGGTCGACATCGCCGGATCGCCGGCCGACGCCCTGGCGCTGGCCGTCCGGACCGACGCGACCCCGATCGTGTGTGTCGCGGGCTCGCTGTCGCTGATCGGCGACGTCCTCCGTCACCTCGGAGGCAGCGATGAGCCTTGCTCGCTCGAAAAGGGGCCTGATAGCATGGGTCTCCTTTCCTGACGAGGACTTTCGGCACACTGATGACGCCGGCCCGGGTTTCGATCCTCCTCCTCGTGAGCGTCGCCCTGGCCTCCTCGCCCTCCGTCGCGCCGGCGCAGGCGCCGGTGACCGTCCAGACCGCAGGCGGAGAGGTGTCGGTCGTGGCGGATCGCTTCGAGCGGATCGGGCCCGACAACCTGCTGGTGGCGACCGGCAACGTCGAGGTCACCCGGGGGTCGGCACGTCTGCTCGCGGACCGGATCGAGATCAACCAGGCAACCGGCGACGCCACGGCGTACGGCCGGGTCATCTTCTACGACGGCGATGACCGGCTCACGGGCCAGCGTATCGACTACAACATCAAGACCGGCACCGGTGTCGTCTATCAGGGCGAGGCGCACGCGCCGCCGTACTACCGCGTCCTCGGCGAGCGCCTGGAACGCATCGGCGACAACGTCTACCGTGTCCGGCGCGGCGTGTTCACGACCTGCGAGGACGAGGTGCCGACGTGGTCCTTCCACCTGGGCTCGGCGACCGCCGACATGGAGGACCTCGTGTACGGGACGAACGCCTCCTTCTGGGTGAAAGGGCTGCCGATCATCCCGTTCTTCCCCTTTTTCGCGGCGGCCATCCGTCGCGAGCGTCAGTCGGGGTTTCTCGCCCCGCAGGTGGGGAGCACCTCTCGCAAGGGACTCTTCGCCGAGATCCCGTTCTACTGGGCGATCTCCGACAGCCAGGACGCGACCGTGTCGTTCAACGCCTATCAGAAGCTCGGCTTCGGAGGCGCCGCCGAGTACCGGTACGTCATCTCGCAGGAGCAGCGCGGCTCCATGGGCGGATTCGGCGTCTACGAAACGTTCAAGCGCGGGGAGGTTCGGGGCTACGGGAGCATCAAGCACGAGTGGCAGATCGTGCCCGGGCTCGCGCTGCGCGCCGACCTCAACGCCGTGTCCGACGACATCGTCCTGAAGGACTACACGTCCGAGCTCCACCAGCGCTCCGCGCTGCGCGCCGAGTCCAATTTCTTCGTCACGAAGACGTGGACGAACTGGAACCTCGTCGGCCGCGTCTACTGGTACCAGGACCTCACGATCGACCGTCCGGTCGAGCTCCAGCGGGCGCCCGAGCTCATTCTCCAGGGGGTGCGCCAGCCGTTCCCGGGGCTGCCCGGGTTCCTGTACCAGGTGGACACGAGCGCGGTGAACTTCCTGCGCTATGTCGGCTCGGAGGGAGTTCGCCTCGACCTGCACCCGGTGCTCTCGCGCCCCATCCCCCTCGCCCAGTACTTGACGCTCACACCTTTCGTGGGTGGGCGGGTTACCGGCTACAGTAAGACGGTGACAGGGATCGAATATCCTCTGACCGGGCCGGCCATCGAGATCACGAAGGATGAGGCACGAGTCCGCGAGCTGCTCGAGTTCGGGGCCGACGGCGAGACCCAGCTCTCCCGCGTGTACGCCCTCAACGGGTGGGGCGGGCTCAGCGCGATGCTCCACTCGCTCGAGCCCCGCGCGCGCTACATCAGGGTCGTCGGCAACAACTTTTATAGCCTGCCACTCTGGACCGAGATCGACCAGATCCCGGAGGCCAGCTGGTTCGAGTACTCCGTGACGAACCGTCTTCGGGGAAAGACGGTCAGCTCGGACGGCGCCGAAGCCACGCGCCTCGACCTTGCGCGGCTCGTCCTGGCCAACGCCTACGACTTCGAGGCGCGGCGGTTCGGCAACTTCGCCGCCGACCTGACGCTCCAGCCGAGCAGCATGCTGAGCCTTCACGCCGACGCGAGCTATGACGTGAAGGGAGACGGCCTGCAGGCGTACACGGCCGACATGACGCTCATGGTTCCCCGGGTCACCGGGGTCGTCGGGCTGCGCTACAACCGACAGCCGGCGGTGTCCATTCCGTACTTCGTCCAGGTTCCCGGAACGTTCAACCACGGCCCGGAGGTACCCGTGGCGTCGTCAATCAATTTCCTCCAGGGCAGGCTCTCGGTGGATGTCTGGAGGAACCTCGTGGTGCGGCTTGAGACGAACTGGGACCTCCGGACGGACACCTTCGTCGAGAGCCGCTTCGGGCTCGACTTCAAGTTCGACTGCTGGGCGCTCACCGCCGAGTTCGTCAAACGAAGCCGGGACATCGCCACCGGGCAGACTGCCGACGACGAGTTCCGCTTCTCGCTGCACCTGCTCGGGCTCGGGAACGTCCTGAGCACGAAGATGGGGGCGAGCATGCTCGACTCCGGACCGAGGTACAAATGATCCCGTTCTTCAAGCTCGTGCGTCTGGCGGCATGGACGGGCGCCCGCCGGCGGATCGCCGCCCGTTATCGCACGCGGCTCGCGGACGTCCTTCTGGATCTGCCGACAGAGGCGGCGGAGGCGCGCCACGCGTACCATCTGTTCACTGTGCGACGCCCGCAGCGTGACAGGCTTGCCAAGGCGCTGACCGATCGCGGGGTCGGGACGGCCGTGTACTATCCACGCTCGGTGGCGGATCAGCCCATGTTCGGCGGCGGCGAGCGGCGCTGGCCGGAGGCGTCGCGCGCGGCGCGGGAGGTGCTGTCGCTGCCGTGCTTCGCGGCGCTCTCCGATGACGAGGTCGAGCGGGTGGCCGCCGCCGTGCGGCGAGCGTGCGAGCGCCTATGACGCCGTCGGCGGAAACCCTCAAGCAGCGACTGGCCGCGAATCCGACCGTGGGGCTCATCGGGCTCGGCTACGTCGGGCTGCCCCTGGCGGTCGCCTTCGCCGAGTCGGGCGCGACGGTGATCGGCGTTGACCTCGACGCGCGCCGGGTGACCGCCGTGCGGGCGGGTGAGAGCTTCATCGAGGATGTGCCGGCGGAGCGGCTCGCCCGCCTGGTGCGGGCCGGGCGCCTCAGCGCCTCGGACGACGTCGGGGTGCTGAAGGACGCGGACGCGATCGTCATCTGCGTACCGACACCGCTCGGCAAGTCGAAGGAGCCCGATATCTCCTTCATCGTCGCGGCGGCCGACGCCGTGGCCCGCGTCATCCGCCGGGGCCAGCTCGTCGTGCTCGAGTCGACGACCTACCCCGGGACCACGCGGGAGATCCTACTGCCGCGCTTTCAGGCCGGGGGGCTCGTCGCGGGGCGCGACGTCTTTATCGCCTTCTCGCCCGAGCGGATCGATCCGGGCAATCGCCGCTGGACGCTGCGCGACATCCCCAAGGTGGTCGGCGGCGTCACCGACGTCTGCCGGGACCTCGCCTCGACGCTCTACGCGCGCGTGACACGAGAGGTCGTGCCCGTGTCTTGCCCCGAGACCGCCGAGATGGTGAAGCTCTTCGAGAACACGTTCCGGTCGGTCAACATCGCGCTGGTCAACGAGTTCGCGATCATGTGCCGGCGCCTGGATCTCTCGGTGTGGGAAGTGGTCGCCGCGGCGGCGACGAAGCCGTTCGGGTTCATGGCGTTCTATCCCGGCCCTGGCCTGGGCGGCCACTGTCTGCCGTCCGACCCCCACTACCTCTCGTGGAAGGTGAGGCTCGAGGGGTACGAGCCGCGCTTCATCACCTTCGCGGACGAGATCAACCGCCGGATGCCCGCGTACGTCGTGCAGCTGGTCGCCGACGCGCTGAACGATCGGAGCCGCGCGCTCCGCGGCGCGCGCATCCTCGTGCTCGGCGTCGCCTACAAGGCGGGCGTCGGAGACGTGCGTGACTCGCCCGCGCTCGAGATCATCGAAGGCCTTCTCGCCAAGGGTGCCCTCGTCGTGTACCACGACCCGTATGTGCGGGCGGTGACGGTCGGCGGCGTCACCCTCGAATCGCTTCCGTGGGACGACGCCGGGCTCGCGTCGCGCGACGTCGTGCTGATCCTCACGGCGCACGCCGGCTACGACTGGGGGGCGATCGTCCGCCACGCGCCCCTCGTGATCGACACGCGCAACGCGACCGGGAGCCTGCCACCCTCCCCCCACGTCATCCGCCTCTAGGGTGTGAGACCGAGCGGATTGGGCCAGTCGACCCCTCGGGCACACCCCCGTCCCCCCCGGCGCCACGCGATCGCCGGCAAGATTCCACCGACGGACCGCTAGCCGCGATGGCGATGCTCGGAGCGATCGCGGTGTCGATGCGCCCGCGTCAGTGGGTCAAGAACTTCTTCGTCTTCGCGGGGCTGGTCTTCTCGCAGCGGCTCTTCACGGGGGCGGCGTGGACGGCGGTGGCGGCGTTCGCGATATTCTGCGCGCTCTCCGGCGCCATCTACCTGCTCAACGACGTCGCCGATCGCGAGCGCGACCGCCTGGACCCTCGCAAGCGGGTGCGCCCCATCGCCGCCGGCCAGCTCCCCGTCGGCGTCGCCGTCGCGGCGGCCGCCGCGCTCATCGTGGCAGGCCTCGTGTCGAGCGCATGGCTCCCACGCCCGTTCCTGATCACGGCGCTCGCGTACGTCGTCCTGCTCGTCGCCTACTCGGCCTGGCTCAAGCACGTGGTCATCGTGGACGTGATCGTCGTCGCCGGCGGGTTCGTGCTGCGCGCCGTCGCGGGCGCGGTCGTCATCGAGGTCGAGATGTCCGGCTGGCTCGTGATCTGCACGATCCTGTCGGCGCTGTTCCTGGCCCTGGGCAAGCGTCGCTACGAGTACCTGGTGCTGGAGGGGGACGCCGCGCGCCACCGCCCGATCCTCGCCGAGTACAGCCCGGCGCTCCTGGACCAGATGATCGCCGTGGTCACGGCGTCGACCGTGACCACCTACGCGCTCTATACGATGTCGCCGGAGACCGTGGCGAAGTTCCATACGCATCTTTTGCCGGCCACGCTCCCCTTCGTGCTCTACGGGATCTTCCGGTACCTCTACCTTCTCTACCGGCGGCAGCTCGGCGGCAACCCGTCGGAGCTCCTGGTCAGCGATCGGGCCCTCCTCATCAACACGATCGGCTGGATCTGTGCGGTTCTCCTAATCATTTACGGCGCGCGGCTGGAGTAAGATAACGATAACCATGCACAGCGCGGTCGCGCTCCTCCGCACTCGCCCGGAGACGGTCGTCGAGGACTACGGACGATTGATGCGCCTGGTCAAGTACGACCAGGTGCTCCCCCGCGACCAGGACCTGATCCTCAAGCTCAATCTCTCGTGGACGAAGTACTTTCCCGCGTGCTCGAGCCAGCCCTGGCAGGTCGACGGCGTCTTGACGGCGCTCGCCGCCGACGGCTACGACCGGCGGCGGATCTTCCCCGTCGAGAACAAAACGGTCGTCACGGACCCGATCGCCGGATGCCGGAACAACAAGTGGCGTCCCGTGCTCGAACGCCACAGCGTGCCGTTCATCCCGCTGCCCGAAGTCGAGTGGATCGTCCACAAGTTCCAGTCGCCACTGCTGAAGCTGAACGCGATCTTCCCCGAGGGCATCGAGATCCCGAAGATGTACGTCGGGAAAAACATCTGCCAGCTTCCCACGGTGAAGACGCACGGACACTCCCGCACCACGGGCGCGATCAAGAACGCCTTCGGCGGTTTGTTGAAGGAAGTGCGTCACTACGCGCACGAGTTCATCCACGAAGTGCTCGTCGATCTGATGTACATGCAGCGCGAGCTGCATCCGAGCGTGCTCGCGGTCATGGACGGCACGGTGATGGGGGACGGCGCCGGGCCGCGCACGATGGTCCCGCGGATCGGCAACCTGATCCTCGCCTCCGCGGACCAGGTGGCGATCGACGCCCTCGCGGCCCGGATCATGGGCTTCGACCCGCTGTCGATTCCGTACCTCCGGATGTGCCAGGAGCGCGGGCTCGGCGTGGCGGACCCCAAGCGCATCGAGATCGTCGGCGACGCGGACGCGGCGTCGATCTCCATGGGCTTCAAGACGCGCCGGAGCCTCGTGATCTGGGGGGACCAGCTGATCCGGCGTGGGCCGCTGCGGCCCCTCAAGCGGCTGCTCCTGCACTCGCCCCTGGTGGTCTGGGCCCCGTTCGCCTCGAACGTCTACCACGACCTCCTCTGGTATCCGACGATCGGCCGGGCGCGCATCCGGGCCTTCGCGGGCACGGAGTGGGGCCGGCTGTTCGAGACCTACTGAGATGGCGCCGGCCGTTCGCGTGCGCTTCGCGCCGAGTCCGACGGGCCATCTCCACGTCGGCGGCGCGCGCACGGCGCTCTTCAACTGGCTCTTCGCGCGCCACCACCGCGGCGCCTTCATCCTCCGTATCGAGGACACCGACCGCTCGCGCTCGACCGACGAGAACATCGTCGCGATCGTCGACGCGCTCCGGTGGCTCGGGCTCGACTGGGACAAGGGGCCGCCAGCACCGGGCTATCGTCAGACCGAGCGGCTCGCGAGCTACCGCGAGCACGCCGAGCGGTTGCTCGCCGCCGGACGCGCCTACTACTGCGACTGCCCGCCCGAGCTGCTGGACCGCGAACGGCAGGCCGTTCAGCGGCGGGGCGAGACGTTCCGGTATTCCGGACGCTGTCGCGACCGGGGCCTCGGCGCCGGCGCGCTGCGCCTCCGGATACCCACCGAGGGCGCCACGGTGGTGAACGATCTCATCCACGGGCCGGTGACGTTCGACCACGGCCAGCTCGACGACTGGATCCTCGTCCGCACGGACGGCACGCCCACGTACAACTTCAGCGCCGTCGTCGACGACGTCACGATGGGCATCACGCACGTCATCCGCGGCGACGACCACCTGTCGAACACGCCCAAGCAGATCCTCTGCTACGAAGCGCTCGACTACGCGGTCCCCGAGTTCGCGCACGTGTCGATGATCCTGGGCAAGGATCGGAGCCGCCTCTCGAAGCGTCACGGCGCCACGTCCGTCCAGGCCTTCCGCGACGCGGGATTCCCCGCCGACGCGCTGGTGAACTACCTGGCGCGACTCGGCTGGTCGCACGGTGACCAGGAGCTCTTCTCGCGCGCCGAGCTGGTCGAACTCTTCGACATCAAGAACGTCGCCTCGTCCGGCGCCGTCTTCGACGCGACCAAGCTCGAGTGGCTCTCACAGCATTATCTGAAAACGATGAACGGCGCCCGGCTGGCCGAGCTCGCGGAGCCATTCGTCGGGGCGGCCGGACTCGCACCACCGTCGGACCGCGCGCGCTTCGTGGCGATGCTCGACACGCTCCGCGAGCGCGCGAAGACCCTGGTCGAGCTGGTGGAGCAGGGTCGCTTCTACTTCGAGCGCCCGGCGGCGTACGAGCCGAAGGCGGCGCAGAAGCTCCTGACCGTCGAGGGCGCCCGGCGCCTCGGACTCCTGCTCGACCGGCTCGAGGCGGCGCCCGAGTTCACGGTGCCGGCGATCGAGCGCGTCTTCCGCACGCTCACCGAGGCGCTCGGGCTCAAGCTCGTCGATCTCGCCCAGCTCGCCCGCCTCGCGGCGACCGGCCGCACGGCGTCGCCGCCGATCTTCGACGTCCTGGCCCTGCTCGGGCGCGAGGAGTCGCTGGCGCGCCTGCGCCGGGCGCGCGAGGCCGCGGAGCGAACGGCGTGAGGCTCCTGCTGGCGCGCCACGGGCAGTCGGTGTGGAACCAGGTACGGAAGTTCCAGGGCGCCAACGACGTCGGTCTTTCCGACCTCGGCCGCGCGCAGGCCGAGGCCCTCGGGCGCGCCCTCCGCGGCGGCTATCGCGTCGCGGTCGCGTACGTGAGCCCGATGCGCCGGGCCCTGGACACGGCGGAGATCGCGCTGGCCGGTACCGGAATCCCGCTGGTGCCGATCCCCGAGCTGCGCGAGCTATCGCTCGGCGAATGGGAAGGCTGCACGGTCGACGAGATCCGCGCCCGCGAGGGCAATCCGTATCTCGCGTGGGTCCGGTCGCCGCTCGATTGCCCGCCGCCCGGCGGCGAGCCGCTGCCGGACGTCTGCGCCCGCGTCCTCCAGGCGATCGGGCGGATCGGCGCGAGCCATCGAAACGGCGACGACGTCCTCGTCGTCGCGCACGGCGGGGTGATCAGCGTCTATCTCTGCCATCTGCTCGGCATCTCGTTCAACTCGCTCTGGCGGATGCGGATCGACAACTGCTCGCTCACGATCGCGCGGCCGCCGCGCCTGGTGTCCGTCAACGACACCGCCCACCTACCCTCCGCCCCTCACACCAGGTGGTTTGACGTGTCGGAGGCTGGGGGTGGCGCGGCACCCCCAGCCTCCGACACAGAGCGAGCGCCGTGACGGTCCTGCTCTCCCTGTTCGGGGGCATGGCGCTCCTGCTCTACGGCATCCGGCTGAGCGGCGAGGCGCTCCAGCGGGCGCTCGGCGGCCGCTTGCGCAGCCTGCTCACGGGAATGTCGCGCCATCGGCTCTCGGCCGTGGCCTCCGGCGCGGCGATCACGGCCATCATCCAGTCCTCGGCGGCGACGACGCTCATGCTGATCGGCTTCGTCTCCGCGGGGCTCATGACCTTCCGGCAGACGCTGGGCATCATCCTCGGCGCCGACATCGGCACGACCTTCACGGTGCAGCTGATCGCCTTCCGCTTCACCGACTACTCACCACTGCTCGTCGGGCTCGGCTTCCTGATGACGTTCGTCGCCCGCCGGCGGGTGCCGAAGGACCTGGGCCAGGCGCTCCTCGGGCTCGGCCTCCTGTTCCTCGGCCTCAAGCTCATTCTCGACAACGTGGAGCCGCTCAGGTCGACGCCCCTGGCGCTCGATCTCCTCAACGGGATCGGCCAGAACCCGGCGATCGGCGTGCTGACCGGCGCGGTCGTCAGCGCCCTCGTCACCTCGTCGGCGGCCACGCTGGGATTGGCGCTCGCGTTCGCGCATCAGGGGCTGCTGCCGCTCGACGGCGCCGTGGCGGTGGTGCTCGGGGCCAACATCGGGACGTGCGCGACCGCCCTCACCGCGTCGGTCGGCGCCACGGCCGAGGCCAAGCGCGTGGCCGTCGCTCACATCGCGTTCAAGCTGCTGGGCGCCGCGCTGGTCGTCCCGTTCATCGGCCCCTTCACCGCCGTGCTGGCGAGCACCGCGTCCGACCCGGCCCGCCAGATCGCGAACGCCCACACGTTCTTCAACATCGGCATCAGCCTCGTGTTCCTGCCGTTCACGCCGCTGGCCGCGCGGGCGATCGAGGCGCTCGTGCCCGACGACCAGCAGGGCGACAGCCCCTTCCGCACGCGGTACGTCGACGAGCGCTCCCTCGATCAGCCGTCGCTCGCGCTGGGCCAGGCGACGCGCGAGGCGCTCCGCATGGCCGACGTGGTGCAGGGGATGCTGCGCGACGTGCCGATCGTCTTCGCGAGCAGCCACCACGAGCTGCTCGAGGACGTGGAGCGACGCGACGACCAGGTCGACTTCCTCGAGCGGGAGATCAAGCTGTTCCTGGCGCGTCTCGGGCGCGACGCGATGGGGCCGGACCTCGGCCGGAAGGAGATCGGCCTCATCTCGGTCATCGGCAACCTCGAGAACATCGGGGACATCATCGACAAGAACCTGATGGAGCTCGGCCGCAAGAAGCTCTACCAGGCCCGCCGGTTCTCGGACGCCGGCTGGGCCGAGATCCAGGAGTTCCACGGCATGGTCTCGAAGAATCTCGAGCGCGTCATCGCCGCCTTCGCCGCGAACGACCGCGCCCTCGCGCAGGAGGTACTGGACCAGCGCGCGGTGATGCGGCAGCGCGAGCGCGATCTGCGGGAATCCCATCTGGGACGCCTGCGCGCCGGGCTGGCCGAGTCGATCGAGACGTCGGAGATCCATCTGGACGTCCTGACCAACCTGAAACGCATCAGCTCGCACGTGTCGTCGCTCGCGATCTCGATTCTCGAGGAGGTCTGAGATGAAAAAGGTCGAGGCCATCATCAAGCCCTTCAAGCTGGACGACGTCAAGGAGGCGCTCACGGGGATCGGGGTGATCGGCATGACGGTCACCGAGGTGCGCGGCTTCGGCCGGCAGAAAGGGCACACGGAGCTCTATCGGGGCTCGGAGTACACGGTCGACTTCCTCCCCAAGGTGAAGATCGAGGTCGTCGTCCCCGACGCGCTGGTGGACAAGGTCGTCGCGACCATCGCCGGCGCGGCGAAGACCGGCTCCATCGGCGACGGCAAGGTGTTCGTGCTGCCGATGAACGAGTCGATCCGTATTCGCACGGGCGAGACGGGCGAGTCGGCGGTCTGAACGCCGACACCGCCCGGCTCCTGACCGCCAGCGACCGCGGCGCGGCGGCCCGGCTCCGGCGGACGCTGCAGCAGCTCGGGTTCGCTGACCCGGCCGCGGCGGCGGCGAACCTCGAGAGCCTCACGCCGACGCCGCGCGACGCGGAGCTCCTGGCGCCGGCTTTTCCGCGCCTCCTGGCCGAGCTGGCGGCGGCGCCGGACCCCGACATGGCGCTCAACAACCTCGAGCGCTACGCGGATGTCGTCGACCGGTCGGTGTTCTTCCGCACGCTCGCCGAGCATCCCGGCGCGGCGCCGCTGCTGGCGCGCCTGGACGGCTCGAGCCAGGTGCTCGCCGACGTCTTGCGCCGGCGCCCGAGCAGCCTCGCGTGGCTGCTCGAGCCCGCCACGATGCGGGTCTGGTTCGCCGAGGACCTGGCGGCCGACCTGGCGCAGACGCTCGGCCCGTTCGAGACGCGGGACGCGCGGATGAATGCGCTGCGGCGCTTCAAGTACCGCCATCTCCTGCGCATCGGCGCGCGCGACCTGCTGGGCGACGCCGACCTCTCGGTGACGACCGAGGAGCTGTCGCACCTGGCCGACGCGTGCATCGGGGAGGCGCTCCGCACGGCCGCCGCGACCCTTCGCGCCGACTATGGCGCCCCGATCGGGCCCGACGGATCCGAAGTCGGGCTCGCGGTCGTCGCCATGGGCAAGCTCGGTGGCGACGAGCTCAACTACTCGTCGGACATCGATCTCATGTTCGTCTACGGGGCCGACGGCGAGACGGCCGGCGGCCGCGCCGGACGCCGTGCCAACGGAGAGTACTTCGCGCGCGTCTGCCGCGAGCTGGTCGCGCTGCTCGAGGAGGCCACCGACGAAGGCTACGCGTTTCGCGTCGATCTACGGCTCCGGCCCGAAGGGCGGATGGGCGCGATCGTCCTGTCGCTCGACGGGTACCGCGAGTACTACCGGGAGCGCGCCGAGCTGTGGGAGCGACAGGCCCTCATCAAGGCGCGCATCTCGGCCGGCGACGCCGGCGTCGGCACCCGTTTCAAGGACCTGGCTCGAGACACCGTCTACCGTCTCGGCGTCGACGCGCGGATCGTCCCGGCCATCCGGGCGATGAAGGCGCAGATGGACAGCGTCGTCCGGGCCAGGGGCAACGAGGCGACCAACGTCAAGCTCGGGCGGGGCGGAATTCGCGAGATCGAGTTCATCGTCCAGGCGCTCCAGCTCCTTTACGGGGGCGACGATGCGTGGTTGCGTGAGGCGAACACGCTGAAGGCGATTTTCCGGCTCACCGAGCGTGGATATCTGGCGCCCGACCTCGGTCGGCTGCTGTCCCGAGCCTACGTCCATCTCAGAACAGTCGAGCATCGCCTCCAGATCCTGCACGAATTCCAGACCCACACGCTGCCGACGGAGCCGCTCGCGCTCGGGCGCCTGGCCCGGCGCATCGGCGTCCAGCTCCCGCCCGCGCGCGCAGCCAGGGAGCTCCAGACTCGCCACCGGGCGATCACGACCGCCGTGCATCGGGCCTTCCGCGAGTTTTTCGCCACCCGTGCGCTCGGGCCGCGCCGCCGCGTGCGCCTGGCGACTCTTTCGGCGCTGCGGGCGACCGGGTTCAAGGACCCGGAGCGCGCGCGGCACAATCTGCAGCTCATCCTGGAGGGCCGCCCGCTGGTGCCGTATGCGGCGCACCTGCATGCCACGCTCGAGCGTCTCTATCCGATACTCCTGGACGCGCTCTGGAAGAGTCCAGACCCGGACGAGGCGCTGAATCAATTCGAGCGGCTTCTCGCGGCGACCGGACCGCGCGCGGGGCTCATCGAGCTCCTGGCCAAGGATCCCGACCTCCTCCTCGGGCTCGTCAAGGTCTGCGCCGGCGGCGATCTCCTCACCGAGCTCTTGATCGCCCAGCCCGAGCTGCTCGCATCGCTGGCGAGCCCGGAGCGGCTCCTGCGACGGAAGTCGAAGCCCGCCTTCCGCGCCGCGCTGGCCGCGGTATTCGCTCCGGGAGCCTCACCGGTCGAGCGGCGCGACCGGCTGCGTCGCGTCAAGCAGGCCGAGGAGCTGGCCGTCGTCTGGCGCTACGTGCTCGGCATCACCACCATCGACGGGTACTCGCGCGAGATGACCGCGCTCGCCGAGGCGACCCTCGCGGCCGGCTGGCTTCTCGCTCAGGAGCCGCTCGCCGAGCGCCACGGCGTGCCGCGCGACGAGTCCGGGCGCTTCATTCCCGCGGTAATGGTGGGGCTCGGCAAGCTGGGCGGCCGCGAGCTCGTCACCGGCTCCGATCTCGATCTGTTCGTCGTCTTTGGCGAGGACGGCAAAACCGACGGCGCCGAGCCGATCGACGCCCACTGGTACTACAGCCTCGCGGTCGAGCGGCTGGCGGGCGTGCTCGGGGACATCACGGCCGCGGGCGTCGCCTTCCCGGTGGACCTGCGGCTGCGGCCCGGCAGCAAGGGGAGCGGCTTCGCCTCGAGCGTCGCGGCGCTGGAGCGTTACTATCTGGAGCATGGTGACCTGTGGGAGCGGCAGACGTTGACCCGTGCGCGGCTGATCCTCGGCGATCGGGCCCTTGCCCGGCGGGTGCGCGTCGCGCTCCGCCGGCTGGTCTACGGCGATGCGCTGCCGCGCCCGGCGCTCAAGGAGATCGCCGAGGTGCGCACGCGGATGGAGCGTGAGCTCGGCCGGGAGACGCGCGGGCGCATCCACGTGAAGTACGGACGTGGTGGGCTCGTGGACGTGGAGTTCCTCGTCCAGGCGTTCCAGCTCGTCCACGGCCACCGCCATCCCGAGGTGCGACGGTTCACGACGACGGCGGCGCTCACCGGCCTCGCGCGCGCCGCCGCTCTCGAGCCGATCGCGGCGTCCGAGCTCGGCGCGCGCTACCGTTTTCTCCGGCGCGTGTCCGCGGCGCTCCGGCTCTTCGGCGCGCGTCCCTCGGACACCCTGGAGCTGGCCGGTCCGATGCCCGCGCGCGTTGCAAGCGCCCTCGGCTACGAGTCGCGGCAGGCGTTCCTCGAGGCATTCCGCGAGCACACGACCGCCGTTCGAAGAGTGTACGAACAGCACATGAACGAGCCGCTCCCATGAACCGCCTCTTCGTCATGGACGGCCACTCGCACCTGTTCCGCGCGTACCACGCGGTGGGATACCTGTCGACGTCCAGAGGGGTGCCGAGCCATGCCGTGCTGATCCTGAGCACCATGCTGTGGAAGCTGATCCGCGAGGAGCAGCCCGATTACCTGGCGATCGCCTGGGATCCGCCGGGCCCGACCTTCCGCGACGCTCTGTCGGCCGAGTACAAGGCAACGCGCAGCGCGATGCCCGACGACCTGGTCCGCCAGCTTCCCTACGTGCGGCGGCTCTTCGAGGCGCTCCGCACGCCGGTGCTCGAGGTCCCGGGATTCGAGGCCGACGACGTCCTGGCCACGGTGGTCGACCAGGCGCTCGCCATCCCGGAGCTCGAGGTCGTGGTCGTGAGCGGCGACAAGGACCTCTTGCAGCTCGTCGGCCCCCGTGTCCGGGTGCTGAGCGTCTCGGGCCGCACCGGCGAGCCCATCCTCTACGACGAGGCGAAGGTGCGCGAGCGCTGGGGCGTCGAGCCCGGGCAGATCGCCGACGTGCTCGCGCTGATGGGCGACACCATCGACAACATCAAGGGCGTCCGCGGCGTCGGTGAGAAGACCGCGGTGAAGCTCATCGGCCAGTTCGGCTCCGTCGAGCGTCTCTACGAGAATCTCGCGCTCGTCCCCGGCAAGCTCCGCGAGACGCTGGCCGTCGGCCGCAAGGACGCGCTCCTCTCGCGCGAGCTGGCGCTCCTCAACCGCCAGGTGCCCGTCGCCGTCGATCTCGACGCGTTCCGCCGCGTCGAGCCCGACTGGGGCAAGCTTCGCGCGCTCTGGATGGAGATGGAGTTCTCGCGACTTGTCAAGGACCTGCCGCCGCCGCCCGCGGCGCCAGCGACCCACGAGCCGACGAAGTCCCTCGAGGGGCAGGCCGCGATCGCCGCGTGGATCGCCAGCGTCCCCGCCGGGGCGCCGCTGGCGCTCGATTGGGCCGGCGAGGCGCGGCCGCCGGATCCCCGCATCACCGGTCTGGCACTGTTCCACCCGGGCCCGGGCGCGGCCGAGGTCGGGGCCGGCGAGGCTCCCGAGCCCCTCGGGGAGCACGAGCTGATCGTCCACGACGTGAAGCCGCTCATCGAATCCTGGCTCGCACTCGGCGCCGCCCTGCCCCCGGTCCACGACACCGCGGTCGCGGCGTACCTGCTCAACTCGGCAAGGCAGACCTACCGGCTCGAGCAGGTCTGCATGGAGGCGTTCGGTGACTGCCCGCCGTCGGCCGATCCCACCCGGGCCCTCGGCGCACGCGCGGCGTTCGTGTGGCGGTACTGGGAGCACGCCGGCGCCGAGCTCAGGGCCCGTGAGCTCTGGACGATCTACGAGGAGATCGAGCGCCCGCTCATTCCGGTGCTCGCCCTCATGGAGCGTCACGGCATCCGCGTCGATCCCGGCCGCCTCGAAGCGTTCGCCAAGGAGCTCGAGCGCGACCTCGACAATCTCACGCGCGAGATCTATCAGCTGGCCGGCGGCGAGTTCACCATCGCCTCGCCCAAGCAGCTGGCCCAGATCCTCTTCGAGAAGCTGAAGCTCCCCCCCATCCGGCGGACGAAGACCGGATACTCCACGGACGCCGACGTGCTGACCGAGCTGGCGGTCGGGCATCCGCTGCCGGCGAAGATCCTCGAGCACCGGAGCCTCGCCAAGCTCAAGGGCACGTACGCGGACACGCTGCCCGGACTCATCGACCCGCGCACGGGCCGGATTCACACGACGTTCAACCAGCTGGTGGCGGCGACCGGACGGCTCAGCTCGCAGGACCCGAACCTCATGAACATTCCGATCCGCACCGAGCTCGGCCGTCGCATCCGCAAGGCGTTCATTCCCGAAGCCGGATGGCGGTTCGTCGCCGCCGATTACTCGCAGATCGAGCTTCGCATCCTCGCGCACCTCTCGGAGGAGCCCGCGCTGATCGAGTCGTTCGGGCGCGGCGAGGACATCCACACGCGCACGGCTTCGGAGGTGTTCCACGTCGAGGCATCCGCGGTCACGTCGCTCCAGCGCACGATCGCCAAGAGCGCCAACTACGCGATCCTCTACGGCGTCTCCGCGTTCGGCCTGTCGCAGGCGACGAAGATCGACCAGAAGGAGGCGCAGCGGTACATCAGCGACTACTTCGCGAGCCATCCGCGCGTGCGGGCCTTCATCGACCGAACCCTGGCCGAGGGGCGCGAGCGCGGCTACGTGAGCACGCTCCTGGGACGGCGCCGTTACCTGCCGGATCTCGCGAGCGGCAACCTCGTCGCCCGCAACGCCGCCGAGCGCATGGCGATGAACGCGCCCGTCCAGGGCACGGCCAGCGACATGATCAAGATCGCGATGGTGCGCGTGCAGGCCGCGCTCGTCGCGCGCGGGCTGCGCGCGCGGATGCTGCTGCAGGTCCACGACGAGCTTCTCTTCGAGGCGCCGCCCGACGAGGTCGGCGCGGTCGAGGCGCTCGCCCGGGAGATCATGGCGTCGGCCCTGCCGCTGAAGGTTCCCGTCGTGGTCGACGTGAAGACGGGCGGCGACTGGGCCGAGGTATGAGCGGCCCGCCGCGGTTCCTGCTCGTCGGGCTCACCGGCGGCATCGCGACGGGGAAAAGCACGGTCTCGGAGCTGCTCCGGCAGCTCGGCTGCGAGATCATCGACGCCGACCGGCTCGCCCGTGACGTGGTCGAGCCGGAGCAGCCGGCCTGGAAGCAGATCGTGGCGGACTTCGGCCGCGGCGTCGTGAACGCCGACGGTACGCTCGATCGGAAGAAGCTCGGTGCGATCGTCTTCGCCGATCCCGACCGGCGCAAGCGGCTCGAGGCGATCACCCATCCCGCGATCCGCGCCCGATTCCAGACGCGTCTCGACGAGCTGGCCGCGCAGGGGTTCGCGGGCATCGTGGTCTTCGACGCGCCCGTGATGATCGAGAGCGGCGGCTACAGGAACATGGACCGTCTGGTCGTCGTCGTCACTGACGAGGCGACCCAGGCATCGCGCCTCCGGACACGCGACGGCACCGACGACGCTGAGGGCCGGCGGAAGGTCGCCAGCCAGATGCCGCTCGCCGAGAAGGCCAAGCTGGCGGACTACGTCATCGACAACTCCGGCGATCGCGAGACCACCGCCGCCGAGGTGCGGCGCGTGTTCGCGGCGCTCATGGCCGACCTCGCGGCGCGCCGGGCGCCGTAGCCGGGCGCGCCACCGGCCATAGGGCATCGGGGCGGACGATGACGAGGCGCCAAGCGCTCGGCCAGCACTTTCTCCGCGACGGGGCGATCGCCTGCGCGATCGTGGATCTCGTCGCGCCGACATCGCACGACCTCGTCGTCGAGATCGGGCCGGGGGCCGGCGCGTTGACCGGCGTCCTGGCGGGTCGAGCCGGCCGGGTCATCGCGCTCGAGATCGATCCGGTCCTGGCCGCCGAGCTGCGGGCGCGGCTTCCCATGGTCGAGGTCCTCGACGCGGACGCCCGGACGTGGGACTACACGCAGCTCGCGGCGCCGCCCGGCGGGCGCGTGCTGATCGTCGGCAACCTGCCCTATAGCGTCGGGAAGCCAATCCTCATGGCGCTGATCAAGGCCCGCGACGCAATCCACGAGATGGCCCTGATGCTCCAGCTCGAGGTGGCCGAGCGCGTCGCGGCCCCGCCCGGGAGCAAGACCTACGGAAGCCTTTCCGTGTTCACCCAGATCTACTGCGACGTGCGCGTCGCCCTCCGCGTGCCCCCCGGCGCCTTTCGTCCGCCCCCGACGGTGGAATCGGCGGTGCTCCACCTCCGCGCGCTGCGGGAGCCGCGTGTTCCGCTGGCCGACGCGCGGCGCTTCGAGACCGTCGTCAGGGCGGCGTTCGCCCAGCGGCGGAAGATGCTGGCCAACGCGCTCGGGGCGGGGCTCGGTCTTCCCCTGGACGTCGTTCGGCGGGCAGCGACAGGGGCCGGGGTGGACCCGACACGGCGCGCTGAGACCCTCACCCTTCTCGAGTTTGCGGAATTGACCGCCCGGCTGTCCTGAGCCGGGCGGGGTCGCCGCAGGCTTGGTCCGTGGCTTGAGGCCGCCGGCACGCGCGGCCACCACTGATTGTAGAGGACGCTGTCCGGAAAACCCTTACATTGGTTGAATTTTCCACCCGGGCTTGCCCGCTCTCGGTATTATGGATGTGATGCCGACGCGCTCCGCGGTGGTCACCGCATTGTTCACGGCGAGCCTCGCCGGGCTCGCGCTGTCCACGTACCTCTACGTCTGGCCCGGCATGGCTCCTGCACCCAGATGGCTTCCAGGGCCGGCGCCGGTCGCCATCGTCCCGCGCCCCGCGTTTCCGATGACGACCCGCAGCGTCGAGGTGAGGCGAGGGGATACCCTCGCGCGCACGCTCATGCGCGGAGGTATCGAGGCCCGCGCCGCCAACGAGCTCGCCGCGCAGTTCGCGAGAAACGGTGCGGACCTTCGGAAACTCCGGCTCGGCGCCGCGGTCGAGATCATCTCGAATTTCCGAGACGAGCCCATCGCGGTCCGGTACGAGGCCAACCCGTGGCTGTCGTTCGCCGCCCGCCCCGTGCGCGGTGGCTGGCAGGTGGGCCGTGCCGAGACCCTTCCCGACGTTCGGGTGGAGGCGGTGAGCGGCGTGGTGCAGCGCTCACTCTTCGATGCGGTCGAGCGGACCGGCGAGTCGGCCCGGCTCGTGCTCGGTCTGGTCGAGATCTTCTCCTCGGACTTCGACTTCACCGCCGACACCCGGGTCGGCGACCGCTTTCGTCTCCTGGTCGAGAAGCGCTACGCGGGCAACGACTTCGTCGACTACGGCCGGATCCTGGTCGCCCAGTACGCGAGCGGGGGCAAGACGCTGACCGGCATCGGGCTGGAGCAGGCGTCGCGCTACGGACACTACGACCTGGCCGGTCAGTCGCTCCGGAAGAGCTTCCTCAAGTCACCGCTCGAGTTCTCCCGCATCACCTCGGGCTTCACCTACGCGCGTCCGCATCCGATCCTCGGCGGAGTGCGTCCTCATCTGGCGATCGACTACGGAGCGCCGGTCGGCACGCCGGTCCGCGCCGTCGCCGACGGCGTCGTCGTGCACGCCGGGTGGAACGGGGGCAACGGCATCCAGATCCATCTCCGGCATCGCTCGGGCTTCGAGACCCAGTACAACCATCTTTCCCGGATCACCGAGGGCCTCCGGCCGGGCGTGCGCGTGCGGCAGAAGCAGATCATCGGGAACGTCGGCGCCACCGGGCTCGCGACGGGACCCCACCTCGACTACCGCGTCGCGCGCCATGGCACGTTCGTGAACCCGCTCAGCGAGAAGTTCATCCCCGGCGAGCCGATCCCGCCGGCGGCCCGCCCCGACTTCCAGCGCCACGCAGGGGAGCTCCTCGCGCGCCTCGAGGCCACCGCGCCGTTTTAGTTGAAGATCGGGGGGAGCGAGCGCCGCTCCCCCCCGATTGCCCCCCACCGATCACCCGTTGCGACCGAGCTCAGAACAGGATCGTGCCGGCGCAGCCGGGGCTGGGGCACGGTGACTCTGCACGTGAATCCGGCCCTAGCCCGACCACAACCCAGGGGTCTTGAAACTTCGGCGAATGCGAGGGGGGTGGTAGGATCAACCCGCCGTCAGGAAAGGAGTTTCCGTGGAGCCTGTCGTCCGCCTGATCCCCCTCGGTGGCCTGGGGGAAATCGGCCTCAATATGATGCTCGTCGAGTCCGGCGAGGACTTGATTGCGATCGACTGCGGCCTCATGTTCCCCGATGACGAGCTGCCCGGGATCGACCACGTCATTCCGGACTTTTCGTACGCGCTCGCCCGGCGCCCGGGGTTCCACGCCGTTGTCCTGACCCACGGCCACGAGGATCACATCGGCGCCTTGCCGTATCTCCTCCGCGAGGCGATGGTGCCCGTGTACGGCACCCCCCTGACGCTGGCGCTGGTCGCGGAGCGGTTGCGCGAGCACGGGCTCGCCGAGGCGGCGGACCTCCGGACCATACGACCGCGCGAGCGTGTCGAGGCCGGCCCCTTCGGCATCGAGGCGATCCGCGTGACGCACTCGATCGTCGACGGTATCGGCCTGGCGATCGACACGCCCGCCGGCACGGTCGTCCACACCGGCGACTTCAAGCTCGACCCGAGCCCGCTCGACGGTGAGCTGCCCGACTACCGGCGGTTCGCCGAGCTCGGAGAGCAGGGGGTGCTCGTGCTCTGCTCCGACTCCACCAACGCGGACCGGCCCGGCCACACGGGCTCGGAAGTGGAGGTAGGGCAAGCGCTCGCCACGCGGTTCGAGGGTGCGTCCGGGCGCATCATCGTCGCCACCTTCGCCTCGCACATCCATCGCATCCAGCAGGTACTCACGCTCGCGTCCCGCACCGGCCGGCGGGTCGCGCTGCTGGGCATGAGCATGCAGAAGAACGTGACGATCGCGGCGGAGCTCGGCTACCTGCGCGTGCCCGACGGCGTCCTCGTGCCGCTGGAGGGGCTGGACGAGCTTCCCGCGCATCGCCAGGTGATCCTCTCGACCGGGAGCCAGGGCGAGCCGAACTCGGCGATGGCGCTCATGGCCGCGGCGGAACACAAGTACGTGCGCGTCGAGCGCGGGGACCTCGTGATCATCTCCGCCCGGGTGATTCCGGGCAACGAGCGGACGATCGGCCGCGTCGTGAACGCGCTCTATCGCCTGGGCGCGGAGGTGCTCTACGAGGACAACGCCTTCGTCCACGTCTCCGGCCACGCGAGCCAGGAAGACCTCAAGCTGATGTTCAACCTGACGCGGCCCCGGTACTTCATCCCGGTTCACGGCGAGTACCGCCACCTCCTCGCCCACGCGCGGCTCGCCGAGAGCGTCGGGATCGGGCCCGACCGCGTCTTTCTGATCGAAGACGGCATGGGGGTCGAGGTGTCGAAGACCACGGCGCGTCTGGTGGGCCCCTTCCCGGCCGGTCGCGTCCTGGTGGACGGCAAGTCGATCGGCGACATCGGCGCGGTGGTCCTGCGCGACCGCCAGCTTCTCTCCGAAGACGGTCTGGTGGCGGTATCGCTCGCCGTCGACCGCGAGGGCGCAGTCGTCGCGGGCCCCGAGATCGCCTCGCGCGGGTTCGTGTACGTCAAGGAGAACGAGCCGCTCCTCGAGGAGCTGAAGAAGGCCGTCCTCGCGGCGCTCGCCGAGCGCGACCCCGAGGCCCCGTCCGACCGCGAGCAGGTCGGCGCGACGGTGCGCTCGACGGTCCGCCATTTCGTCAACCAGCGTTTTCGTCGCAAGCCAGTCGTGCTGCCGATCATCCTGGAGGTCTGATGTCCACACTCGTCTCCACGGACCCCAAGCCCCGCCGGCGCCGCAAGCGCGGCGGCGATCGCTGGCTGAGCGAGGTGAAGGGCATCGTGGCGCTCCTCGCGGCGGGCTTCGGTCTGGTCGCGCTCGCGACGTTCGACCCCGCCCTCACCCCCGCTGAGCAGCATGGCCCGACCGGCCCCATCGGCGTCTGGCTCGGCTGGGTGAGCTTCCAGTCTTTCGGCTACGCCAGCTTCCTCCTGCCGCTCCTGCTCGGCGCCTGGGGTGCCTCGGCGTTCCTGCGGCCGCTCGTGGTACGCGGTTGGGTGCCACTCGCCGGGCTGGCGGCGCTGCTCGTGAGCGCCGCCGGGCTGCTCACCCAGATCACGAGAGCTGGCAGTGGGGTTGGCGGCGGCATCGTCGGGTACACGGTCACGACCGTGTTCCACGCCGGTTTCGGCGATGTCGGCACGTGGCTCGCGCTCGTCGCCGCCGTGCCGATCGGCGTGCTCTGCGTGACGCGCGTCTCGTACGCCGCCGTGGCGCGCCTCACGACGGCGCGACTCGTGAAGCTCCGGCGCCGCAAGGCTCCGTCGGTCTCCGCCGGACGGGCGGGCGCGGAGCCGATGCCAGCCGCCGCCGGGGCGCTGGCGTCCGGCGAGGCCGAGGTTGTGACGCCGCCGGTGGTCGTCGAGCCCTCGCGGCCGCGCGGACGCCTGGCCGAGCAGGGGCTCGCCTGGCAGGAGACCTTCGACTTCGGCGGCGGCGGCGCCGAGACCTTCCAGCTGCCTCCCGTGGGGCTTCTCAAGGTGCCCCCTGCGTCCGAGCTCAAGCGGACGCGCGGGGAGCTGCAGGACAACGCCGAGACCATCCGGAGAAAGCTCCAGGACTTCGAGGTCGAGGGGCGGATCGTCCAGGTGAGCCCGGGACCGATCATCACCTCGTACGAGTTCGAGCCCGCGCCCGGAGTCAAGATCAGCCAGGTCGTGAATCTCGGCGACGACCTGGCGCTCGCGCTGAAATCCGCCTCCGTCAGGATCGTGGGGCCGATTCCCGGCCGCGGCACCGTCGCGATCGAGGTGCCGAACTCCGAGGCGGTGACCGTCTACCTGCGCGAGATCTTCGTCTCCGCGGAGTTCGCCGAGTCCAAGGGACGCCTGCCGTTGGCCCTCGGCAAGGACGTGACCGGCACGCCCGTCGTCGCGGATCTGACCGCCATGCCTCATCTGCTGGTCGCGGGCGCCACCGGCAGCGGCAAGTCGGTCGGCCTCAACTCGATGATCTGCTCGATTCTCTACAAGACCACGCCCGCCGACGTGCGCTTCCTCCTGATCGATCCCAAGCGCCTGGAGCTCAGCGTGTACGAGGGGATTCCGCACCTGCTGGCGCCCGTGGTCACCGACTCGAAGGAGGCGGCGGCGCGTCTGCGCTGGATCGTCGGCAAGATGGACGAGCGCTACAAGACCCTACAGACCAAGCAGGTCCGGTCCATCGAGGGCTACAACAAAGCCGTCGGCCCGGAGGAGCATCTTCCCTACTGGGTCGTCGTCGTGGACGAGCTGGCCGACCTCATGGTGGTGTCGGCGGGCGAGGTCCAGACCTCGCTGGTGCGCCTCGCCCAGATCGCGCGCGCGGTCGGGATCCACCTGATCATCGCGACGCAGCGGCCGTCGGTGGACGTGGTGACCGGATTGATCAAGGCGAACTTCCCGACGCGAATTGCATTTCAAGTCGCGTCGAAGGTGGATTCGAGAACGGTCCTCGACGGCAACGGCGCGGAGCAACTCCTCGGACGCGGCGATATGATCTTCGTTCCGCCCGGGACGAACAAGCAGATGCGTGTGCACGGGGCGTGGGTCGGCGACGACGAGGTCCGGGCGGTCTGCGATTTCCTCCGCCGCCAGGGGACCGCGGTCTACGAGGAGGTCGTGCTGGCGACCGAGTCGGAGGTCGCCGAGGGGACCGCCGCCGAGCGCGACGACCTGTATTGGGACGCCGTGCATCTCGTGATCGGCCAGCACCAGGCCTCGATCTCGTTCCTGCAGCGGCGGATGCGGCTCGGTTATCCGAAGGCGGCGCGATTCGTCGACATGATGGAGCAGGACCGGATCATCGGTCCGGGCGATGGCGCCAAGCCCCGCGAAGTGCTCGTCGGCCCCGACTATCTCGCCAAGCGCGGGAAGTGACGCTCGCGCCAGGCGGGCGCGGCGCACCGGCGTCAGTCGCGAGGCTTCGTGGGCCCCACGCCACCATTCAAGGGGACCACGCCCAATTTCCAAGAGCTAGAAGCGGATGCGGATGCGGTAGACGAGCTTGGCGGCGCCTTCCTTCGGGACGGGGATCTGATACTTCAGCGTGTGGGCCTCGACCTTCTCGTACTGGTGGCTCGAGGCCAGGACCTGCCAGTCGCCGGGGACGGGCTCGATGACGGTCACGGTCTGGGCCTGGCTCTTGTGGTTGCGGAGGGCGATTTCCCACTCGACCTCGTAGAGGTTCGAGGCGAGCTTCTTGAAATCCTTCTGCGTGCGCTCGCCGACCAGGTCGAAGGCGTTGCCCATCTTGATCTTCACGCGCTCGTCCTTGGGCGTGTGGTCGATCCAGTCCTCGCCGATGAACTGCTGGCTGCCTGAGCCGTCGGCCTTGTAGACACGAATCTTGCCCTTGGGCAGCGGCAGGCCCAGGCGGTTCTCCTTGCTGTTCTTGACCTCGAGGTAGACCGCGATCTTCTGGTTCGAAACCGGCACGCCGTACGCGTTCCGGTAGTAGTCCTGGGCGCCGTAGTAGATCAGCTCTTTCGTGATCGGCACCTCGCTCGCCGCCAGGAGCGAAAGCTGCTTGGTCTGGTTGTCTTTGATCGTCGTGCGTCCGTCGAGCGTGTAGAGGTGGTACTCGAAGAATCCCTCGGACCTGAAATCCCGGCTCGCGTCGACGGGGGACGCCGCCTTGGCCGCCATTTCCAGTAAGCGGCCGTCACGCCGCGGCTCCGGCGCCCGGTTCACGTCGCCGGCCACCAGCTTGAGCGCCGCGTTGCCGTAGGTCGCCCCGCTCTTGTTGTCGATGGTCACCCAGCCCGTCAGATCGGAGAGCGTGTCGGCGGGGTTGAGCACCATGACGTAGTCGGCCTTCCACGTGATCCCGCTCGTGAGATACGACGCCTCGACGCGCTGGGGCCGCGCCGTCTGGTTGCGGAGGAGCCACACCAGCGTCGGCTTGGCCACGAGGTTCTCGGGCAGCGAGGGCAGGACGAGCCGGCCGTAGTGGCCCATGTGGATCTGGCCGTTGATCTCGAAGACCGGCCCGTTGGTCGAGAGCAGCGTCGCCTCGTGGAAGGTGCCGTCACCCTGGTAGAGGCGGACCTTCCGGCCCACGTACTTCTCCATCAGCTTCTGGCTCGTCAGCAGATCGTACTCGTAGTTCTGCTCGAGGATCTTGAGCCCGGGCGCATCGGTGAGCGACTTGAGGTGCACGGTGGTCGGATCGATCAGCGCGGCCACGTCCATGAACTGCACCTCGCTCACCCCGGCCGGAAACCGGGCGTCGCGCAGATCCTTCACGAGCCCGAGGTTCCCGTTGTAGATCGTCACCATGACCTCACGCTGGTCGTCGCGCGTCACGCTCACGGGCGCCGCGGTGGCGGGCTGCCCGGTGGCGAGCGCCGCGATCAGGATCGAAGCGATCAACGACTGTTTCATGACGTCGTCCCCTCCCGGTCTTCCGGATTTCGTCCACTGCCGGGTTAGACCACAGAGGTCGCCGGAAGTTCCCGGCGCCGATCCCGGGGGATCAGCCCCTGATTTGCAGGACGACGCGGACCTGGACGGGGAGCGAGGCGGGCTCCTGGCTCGGCTGCCAGCGACCGAGCCGCCCGAGCTCGCGGACGAACTCCGGGTACGCCTCGCGTGGGATCGTGAGCTCGATGGTCGTCCCATCGGACGCGGCGACGCGGCGGCTCTCGACGGCGCCGAGTCGGGTGACGAGCTCGGCGACGCCACGAAGCGCCGCATCGCGGTCGCTCACCGCCAGCCGGCCCGAGACGTCGGGCGGCGCGAATGACATCACCGCCGACGGCGCGGTCGCCGGTCGTCGGGGCTGCGACGCATCGGCGCGCGGCTCGGCGGCCGGAGCCGCCTGGGATCGTGCTCTCTCCTCGGCCACGTTCGCCCCGCGGCCAGCGTCCACCGGGGGCGCTTCGACCTTGCCGCCGACCAGAGGCGCCACCGCTGGCGCCGGACGGCTTGCCGCTTTTTGCCGATCAGCGTCCCGGGGAGCGTCTCTGCGATCGGCCATCTTCTTCTCCATCGACCGGGTCTGCTCCTGCGCCTTGTCCCGCTCCGGCGGCTGGTTCTTCTCTCGCGACGAGCTCGGCGCCGAGGGCTCCGGCGTGAGGCGAGGCGTTTCGGTCACGACAGGCGGAGTCGATTCCAGGCGGGCCGACTGCTGGAGCTCGGGCGTGGTCCGGTACACATAGACGAGGCCGACGCTGACCAGCACGATGGCGGCCGCCTCCATCGGCAGCTTCACGGGCCAGGGGAGAAACAGCCCGCGCAGCAGGCGTCGAGGCCAGGGGGCCGGTCGCGCCGCTTCGAGTACCCGCTGGACGAAGCCCGCCGGCGCACGGACCGGCGCGGCCCGGCGCAGCAGGGCGACGGTATCCCGGAAGCGCTGGAGCTCGCGCCGGCACTCGGCGCACGTCGACAGGTGGCCGTCGAGGGCGCCGGCCTCGTCGGCACCGAGTGTCCCGTCGACCAACGCCGAGAACCACTCGCGCGCGTCGTGGCAGGTCATGGCAGGAACCGCTCGAGCTTGTCCTTCAAATCCATCCGTGCCCGGTGCAGCCTCGACCTCACGGTGCCGAGCTCCAGCTCGAGCGCCGCCGCGATCTCCTCGTACGAGAGCCCCTCGAGGTCGCGGAGCACGACCACGATCCGCCGCTCCTCGCTGAGCTCGGCGATCGCGCGGTGCAGCGCCGCCTCCAGCTCACTCCGCTCCAGCTCGTCGGCGGGGCTGGCGTGGCCCGACGCCAGCCGCGTGAGCGTCTCCTCGCCCGCGCGCGCCATCCGCCACTCGCCCGACGTCAGGCGGTTCAGGCACAGGCGCGAGGCGATCGCGTAGAGCCACGTCGAGAGCTTCGCGTCGCCCCGGAACTCGGCGATTGCCCGATGGACCCGGAGAAAGACCTCCTGGGCGAGCTCCTCGGCCTCGGCCCGGCTGCCGAGCATCCGGAGTGCCACGCCGAAGACGCGGTGCTGGTAGGCGATCACCAGCTCCTCGAACGCTCGAGGCTCGCCCCGCCGGAGCCGGTCCACCAGGGAGGCATCATCGCCGGTCCGTCCTTCCATCCAGTTAGACCATACCGCCCGCTCAGGGTTCCCCGGCGCCTGAATTCGTCGCCGGCGGCCGTTCGTCATCCTCGAGGGTACGTGGGCGGCCGTCGCGGCGGTGCTCCTGATCCGACGGGTGCTAGGCTGGGTCCATGACAGCAACCGGCCCCCGCGTCGAGCCAGTCTCACGACCCTACTCTCCGGAATTGCAGGCGGTGTTCGATCGCATCATGCCGCCCGGAGTCCCGCCATTGGCCCTGTTCACGACGCTCGCCCGCGTGCCGCGGATCTACGAGCGCTTCCGCGCCGGCAGTCTCCTCGACCGCGGACCGGTCTCGCTCCGCCACCGCGAGATCGTCATCGATCGCACCTGCGCGCGCTGCGGCTGCGCCTACGAGTGGGGCGTCCACGTCGCGTTCTTCGCCCAGCGGGTCGCCCTGACGCCGGCGCAGGTCCGGGCCACGATGCGCGGCAGCGCGGACGATGCGGCCTGGAGCGAGGAAGAACGGCTGCTGATCCGGCTGGTCGACGAGCTGCATGAAGCGGCGACGATCTCCGACGAGCTCTGGGAAGGGCTCGCGGCAGCGTTCAGCGTCGAGCAGATCCTGGAGCTGATCGCGCTGGTCGGCTTCTACCATACGGTGTCGTTCTTCGCCAACGGTCTCAGGCTCGCGCCCGAGACCTACGGCGCGCCGCCGCCGGCCTGACCGAGGCCGTGGCGCACCGCCCGCGGAGAAGCAGGGGATGACCATTGATCACCGACCTCGTCCGGACTCTCTATCGCTACAGCACGTGGGCGACCGCGCGGATCCTCGACGCGGCGGTGCGGCTGAGCCCCGAGCAGCTGGCCGCGCCGAGCGGCGCCAGCTACAGTTCGGTGCGCGAGACGCTCGTCCACATCATGGGGGCACAGTGGCTCTGGCTGTCTCGGTGGAACGGCACGTCGCCCACCGCGACGCTGGACGCTCGACTGTTCCCGGACCTCGGATCGATCCGCGCGCGATGGGACCAGATCGAGCTCGACACGCGGCGGTTCGTGACGAACCTGACGGACGCCGATCTGGCCCGCGTCGTCGAGTACCGCAACACGCGCGGCGAGCGGTGGGCGTATCCGCTGTGGCAGCAGGTGGTCCACCAGGTGAACCACGCGACCCAGCATCGGGGCGAGATCGCCGCGGCGCTGACCCAGCTGGGTCATTCGCCGGGCGATCTGGACCTTTTGATCTTCATCGATCAGACCGAAGCCCGCCGGTGACCGAATCGGGCTGATCCGCGCCGGTCCGGTACCGGCGGCCGCGTCAGCGGGCGACGCCGACTTCGCGGAGGTAGCGGAGCACGCCCGGGTGAATGAGATCCGGCCGCGGCGCCGCGGCCAGGGTGTTCGCGGCGGTCGTCTCCTGCGCCTGCGGCAAGCGCCGGGCGAGGGCGGCCTATCCCCTATCCCTTCACCCAGTCCTCGAAGTCGCCGACGAACCGTTCGAGCGAGAGCAGGACGACCCGGCCGTCGCGACGCGCCGCCTCGCGGTCCCGGGCCGTGTTGTAACCCCAGGCGGCCAGAAATAGCCCGACGTCGTCGAGCCCCGATGTGCTCTTGACCGCGTCGAGGGTCTTCAATCGGTCCTCCACGAACCAGAGGCCGCGCGCCGCTGAGTCGGCCTCGCTCAGCTCGCGCAAGATCACGGGCTTGGGTCGCGCCGCCTCTTTGCCGTAGATGTTCTCGACTCCGAGGTCGAGCCCCTGTCGCATCAGGAGCTGCCGCGCGAAGCGACCCTCCTTGGTCGTCACGATGACGACGCGGGTCGGGCCTCCCCTCAGCCGACGGAGCCGCGGAATCGCGCCGGGATAGAAGCGGTGATGGTCGAGCCAGTCGGCCTCGTCCGCGGCGATCCACTCGTCGCGGACGCCGTCCAGCACCGCGGCGATCTCGTCGCGCGCGCGCCCCAGCGTGCCCAGGAGCGCGTCCGGGCGCCAGCGCTCGAGGATCTCCTTCTCGGAGGCGCCCGACAGCAGCGCCATGATCACCAGGGGCATTTCCCAGCCCCCTTCGACGACCGGCCGCACCCGCGCGAAGCGATCGAAGAGCCCGTTGGGCGGCTCCGGGGCGACAGATGGCTGGAGCCGGCGCCATGCGCGCCACGCCGCCCCGAAGTACTCGGGCATGCCGTCGCAGAGGACGCCGTCGAAGTCGAGCGCGAGGATCGCGGGAGGGCTCGCGGGCACGGCGGAACTCTAGTGTAGAGTGAGTCCATGGTCAAAGCCGTCACCGTGCTGACGCTGGTCCTGCTCGTCGCGGCCGGGTCGGCATCGGCTCAGTCACTGGACGAGATCGTTCGCGACATCGAGGTTGCCTACGCTCGCATGACGGACCTCCGCGCCGAGTTCAGCCAGGCGGCGTTCAACAAGAGCCTCGACCAGACGATTCCGGCCCGGGGGACGGTCTACTTGAAGAAGGGGGGCAAGCTCCGCTGGGAGTTCACGGAGCCCACCGCCCAGGAGATCGTCTCCGACGGTAAGAAGCTCTGGGTCTACACGCCGACACTGAACCAGGCGAACGTGGCCGAGGCGCCCGAGGCCCTGGCCGGGCCCGCCGGAAGCTTCCTCGCCGGGCTCGGTCGCCTGCGGGCCGAGTTCCAGGTGCGCTTCCTGAACCCGGCTCAGCCCAAGGACGCCGAGGGGAACTGGGTCCTCGACCTCACCCCGAAGCAGCCGCTCCCGACGCTGACGCGCCTGATCCTGTCGCTCGAGGGGAAGAACTGGGAGATCAGGCGGGCTGTGGTGCACGATCAGTTCGAGAACACGGTGACGATGCGCTTCACGAAGATGGCGGTGAACAGCGGGCTGCCGGACCGCACCTTCACCTTCGTCGCGCCGAAGGGCGTCGTGATCGTGCCGCTCAAGTAAGGGGGGGCCATGGCCGTCGAGAACTCGTTCGATATCGCGTGCAAGATCGAGATGCAGGAGGTGACGAACGCGCTCGACCAGGCGCGACGGGAGATCGCGACGCGCTACGACCTCAAAGGCGCCAAGTGTGACGTGACGCTCGAGAAGAACGACATCACCGTCACCGCGCCCGACGACATGAAGCTCAAGGCGGTGGTCGACATTCTCCAGTCGCGCCTGCACAAGCGTGGGGTGCCGCTGAAGGCGCTCACCTACGGCGAGGTCGAGCAGGGCGCCGGCGGCGCGCTCCGGCAGAAGATCGCGCTCCAGCAGGGGATCCCGATCGAGCGCGCCAAGGAAATCGTCCGGCTCATCAAGGACTCGAAGATCAGGGTGCAAGCGTCCATCCAGGAGGACCAGGTCCGCGTGGCCGGGAAGAACCGCGACGATCTGCAAAAGATCATCGCGATGCTGCGGGACAAGGACCTCGGGATCGCCCTGCAGTTCACGAACTACCGCAGCGTGTAGCGCGGCGGGCCGGCACGGTATACTGGGCCTCCAGCAAATGATGAAGATCCACCTGACGACCCTCGGCTGCCCGAAGAACCAGGTCGACTCCGAGCTGATGCTCGGCATGCTGACCGAGGCCGGGTTTCCGCTCGCCGAGCAGCCCGAGGACGCGGAGTGCGTCATCGTCAACACGTGCGCCTTCATCGACCGGGCGCGCGAGGAGTCGATCGAGACGATCCTCGAGCTCGCGAAGCTGAAGGAGCGCGGCTCGTGCCGGGCGCTCATCGTCACCGGCTGCCTCACGCAGCGCTATGGCGGGGACATCCTCAAGGAGATGCCCGAGATCGACGGGATCCTCGGCACCGCGAACCTCTCCCGGATCGTCGAGCTGGTCCGTCAGGCGGCCGGCCGGCACGACTGGGCGACCTCGGCGCCGCCGGGCTACCTCTACGACGCGACGACGCCGCGCCTCCTGACGGGCCGCGTCCCCTACGCCTACGTGAAGATCGCGGAGGGGTGCGACATGGGCTGCACCTTCTGCGCGATTCCCCAGTTCCGCGGCCGTCACCGGAGCCGGCCGCTCGCCGACGTGGTGAAGGAGGTCGAAGGGCTGGCGGCGCGCGGCGTGCAGGAAGCGATCCTGGTCTCGCAGGACACGCTCGCCTACGGCCGCGATCTCCCGGGCAACGGGGACATCGCCGAGCTCCTGCTGGCGCTCGGCGAGACGCGGATGCCGTGGATCCGCCCGATGTACCTGCATCCCGCGCACGTCAACGACCGGCTCATCGAGCGATGGGCGCGCGCGCGGGTCGTCCCGTACCTCGACATGCCCGTGCAGCACGGCGACGACGGGGTGCTGAGGGCCATGCGACGCGCCGTGACGGCCACGCGGATTCGAGAGATCGTGCGTGCCTTCCGCGCGGCGATCCCGAACCTCACCGTCCGCACGACCGTGCTGGTCGGCTTTCCTGGCGAATCGGAGGCCGCGTTCCAAAATCTCCTTGAGTTTCTTGACGAGGTCCGCTTCGACCGCCTCGGCGTCTTCACGTACTCGGCCGAAGAGGGGACGCCGTCGCCCGCGTATCCCGACCAGGTCGCGCCCGAGGTGGCGGCGGAACGCGCGGCCATCGTGCAGGAATATCAGGACCGACTCGCCTGGGAGCGCGGCGCCGCGCTTGCCGGTGCGGTGACGGACGTCCTGGTGGACGGCCCCAGCGAGGATCCCGCGTTCGCGTGGGAGGGGAGGACCGCTGGCCAGGCACCCGAGATCGACGGGGTCGTGTACCTCCGCGACCCGAGCTTCACGCCGGGCTTCGCGCGCGTTCGCATCGTCGAGGTCGAGGGATACGAGCTCGTCGGCGAGCGCGCCTAGCCGGGTCGCCGCGCTAGACCGTCTCGCGCTCGTCGTCGCGACCGGCGGCGGCGTCGGCTATGCGCCACTGGCTCCGGGGACGGTCGCCAGCCTCCTCGCGGCGATCGTCGTGTGGGTCGTTCCTCTCTCGCGCGCGGGTCGGCTGCTGGTCCTCGTCGCCGTCGTGCTCGCCGGGACCTGGGCGGCGCAGCGCGCCGAGCGCCTGCTCGGCGCCAAGGATCCGGGCGCGATCGTCATCGACGAGGTGGCGGGGATGACGCTCGCGGTCCTGCCGTTTCCGCCGACGGTTGCGGTGCTGTCCGTGGGCTTTGTCCTGTTCAGGATTTTCGACATCACCAAGCCGTTCCCGGCGGGCCCAAGTCAGCGGGTCGCGGGCGGCGTCGGTATCATGGTGGATGATCTGATCGCAGGGTTGTACGCTCTCGCCGTGATCGCGATCGGCCGCGCCACCCTCGCCTGGCCATGACGGCGAGCGCCCACATCGTGACGGTCGGCGGGATGCCGTCCGCCGGTGCGGACGATGCGGCCGTCGCCGCCGCCCTCGCCGCCGCCGGTCTCCCCGTCGCGAGTCGTGTCTTCATCGAGGACGACGAGGCCGCGCTGGAGCGGGCGCTCGGGAGCGACGAGGCGTTGACCGTCGTGCTCGCGGGCGGCGGCGGCTCCGCCGGCGATATCGTCCGCCGCGTTCTCGCGCGCGTGACTGGCGCGCGGCTGGTGCTCAACGAGCGTGTCCTCGCCGCGCTCCAGGAGCGTTATCGGCGGCTCGACCGGCCGCTGCCGCGACGGGCGGAACGCCTGGCCCTCCTTCCACAGGGCTCGACGGTGTGGGTCACGGCCGACGTCGAAGCCGGGTGGGTTCTCGAGAGCGGCCCGCGCGCCTTCGCGGTGCTCGCGCGCGATGCCGGGGTCCAGGCGATGATCGAGCAGCACCTGGCGCCTTTCGCGCGCGCGTGGGCGAGCGGGCGCGGAGCCGCGCTCGTTCGGACACTCCGGACGGCCGGGCTGAGCCCGGCCGACGTCGAGGAGCGGCTCGTCGACTGGCTGGGCCGGGAAGGCGAGGTGACTGTCTCCACCATACCCGCGGACGGCGAGGTGTGGGTGAGACTGCGGGCACGCGGCTCGACGCCGGCCGAGATCGCACGAAGCCTCGCGAAGGCCGACGCGGCGATCGTCGCCATCCTCGGCGAAGACTGTTATGGCCGCGACGGCGACACCCTGGAGCTGGTCGTCGGTCGCATGCTGCTCGAGCGGAGGCTGACGCTGGCCGTGGCGGAGTCATGCACGGGAGGGCTCCTGGGGCATCGCCTGACCAACATTCCGGGCTCGTCGGCGTACTTCGAGCGCGGCGTTCTCGTGTACTCGAACCGAGCGAAGGAGGAGCTTCTCGGCGTCCCCGAAGGGGTCCTGAGGGCGCACGGGGCCGTCAGCGCGCCGTGTGCCGAGGCGATGGCGCGCGGGGTCGCCACGCGCGCGGGCGCGCCGTGCGGGCTCGCCATCACGGGAATCGCCGGTCCCGACGGGGGCACCCCCGCGAAGCCCGTCGGCACCGTCTTCGTGGGTCTGGCCGTCGGCGGTGAGGCCCTCGCGCGGCGCTTTCAGTTCGCCGGCGACCGGGCCGCGGTGAAGTGGCAGTCGACCCAGGCGGCGCTCGACATGCTCCGACGATCCCTGAAGGGACAGCCGTGAGAGCGTGGATTCTCGTGCTGACCCTGGTGGCCGTGGCGTGCTCGACCGTCACCCCGTTCGACCGTGGCTTCGCGCTGTCTCAGCGCGGCCAGGACCTCGCGGCGAAGGAGGCGTTCGACGAGGCGATCCGTCGCTCGCCGGACTCGGCTCCCGCGTACGCCAACCGTGGCCTCGTCCGGGCGCGACTGGGCGACCTGGACGGCGCGATCGAGGACTACACGAAGGCGATCGCGCTGGGGTCGCGCGACGGCGAGGTTCCCTTCAACCGAGGCCTGGCGCTGACCGAGAAGCGCGACTATCGGGACGCGGTCGCCGATTTCACCACGGCCCTCTCGGTGAACCCGCGACACGCCGAAGCCCTCTTCGCGCGCGGGAGCGCGTGGTGGCTCACCGGCGATACCGACCAGGCCCGCGCCGACTGGCTCCGCGCGATCGCCCTCGAGCCGGATCCGCGACAGAAGTCGCGGATGCTCGCCGCCGTCGACAGCGCGCCGCCCGTCACGCGGCCCCCGGCCGTGACGTCATCCCCGGCAGCGGGGCCCGCCGCCGGCCCGGGCCCCGAGACCGCCCCGCCCGCCTCAGCGCCCGCGTCAGCATCGAGCCTCGGGGCACGGGCTCCGCTCGATTCGCGGGCGCTGGCGGCCCGCGGTCTCGACCGGGAGCTCAAGGGCGACCGCCCAGGGGCGATAGGGGATCTGCGTGCCGCACTCGCCGCCGAGATCGATCCCGAGCGGCGCCAGGGCCTCCGGAACCTGCTGCAGCTGCTGGGCGCCATATAAGCGATATCCGAGCGTTCGTCGCGATCCTGCTCGACGACGCCATCCGAAGCGAGCTCGGGACGGCGATCGAGCGGCTGCGACCCGTGGGGCGCGACGTCGCCTGGGTCGTTCCCGGGAATCTTCACCTCACGGTGAAGTTCCTCGGTGCGGTCGCCGATGGCCGGATCGGCTCCATCGTCGGCGCGCTCACCGGGACGGCCGCCGACGTGAGCCCGTTTGACGCCAATTTCGCCGGGCTCGGCGCCTTCCCGTCGGCGACGCGTCCGCGGGTCGTGTGGGCCGGGGTGACAGGGGGCGCGGGCGCGATGGTCGACCTCGCCGTCCGCGTGGACGGGGCCCTCGCGGCGCTCGGCTTCGCCCGCGACGAGCGCCCCTTCTCCCCGCACATCACGCTCGGCCGGGTACGTCAACCCGGGCGCAACCCGGCGCTCACCCAGGATCTCTGGAGCGCCGCGGCGCAGGAGTTCGGCCGGCTCCACGTCGCGGGCGTCTCGCTCATGCGTAGCGAGCTGTTAGCACGGGGTGCCCGATACACCGAATTGGCCACCGTGAGCCTCCGCGGCGATGTCGGCCGCGGTGTCTGAATGTCCGGACATTGACGCCCCCGCCGGGGCCCCCCTAGAATGACCGAAAGGAATGACCGAAAGCGGTAACGCAACGTGCAGCGAGCGTGCGAGGATGGTTCAAGGAGAGGCGCATGGCTGAGGCGAAAAGCGAGCGACGACAGGCGCTAGAGCTGGCAATCGCGCAGATCGAGCGGCAGTTCGGCAAGGGCTCGGTCATGCGTCTCGGCTCGGGCGGTCCCCTCGAGGAGATCGCGGTCATCCCGACCGGCGCCATCACGCTCGACGTGGCGCTCGGCATCGGCGGTCTGCCGCGAGGACGGGTCACCGAGATCTACGGCCCGGAGTCCTCGGGCAAGACCACGCTGGCGCTCCATGTCGTGGCCGAGGCCCAGCACCTGGGCGGCATCGCCGCGTTCATCGACGCCGAGCACGCGCTCGACCCGATCTACGCCAGGAAGCTCGGCGTGAACATCGACGAGCTGCTCATCTCCCAGCCGGACACCGGCGAGCAGGCGCTCGAGATCACCGAGACACTCGTCCGCTCCAACGCCGTCGACGTGATCGTGATCGATTCGGTGGCGGCGCTGGTCCCCCGCGCCGAGCTCGACGGTGACATGGGCGACTCGCTGCCGGGCCTGCAGGCGCGCCTCATGTCCCAGGCGCTCCGCAAGCTCACCTCCGCCATCTCGCGCTCGGGCGCGATCGTGATCTTCATCAACCAGATCCGCGAGAAGATCGGGGTCATGTTTGGGTGTTTTCATTACTCCTCGCGGGTCGTCCTCGCGGACGGGACCAGCGAGAAGATCGGCAAGCTCGTGAACCAGCGGCGCGCGGTCGAGGTGCTCTCCTGGGATCCGAAGACGGGAAGGATCGAGCCGCGGCGGGTCGTCGACTGGTTTGACAACGGCCGTGCCGATCGTTTCCTTCAGTTCGAGGTCGAGGGCGGGCGCGCAGGGCGGCGCCACTTCGCCGCGACTGACAATCATGTCATCTTCACGCCCCGCGGTCGGGTCAGAGCCGGTGATCTCGGGGTCGGTGACGAAGTGCTCGTCTCCGTGAAAGACTACTCACTGACGGCCGACCAGTGGCAGGTGGTCCTCGGCGGCAGCTTCGGTGACGGATCGCTTCGACGACTTAGCACTCACCTCGCGAGCTTCCGAGTCGGGCACGGTGTGGCGCAAAAAGACTATCTCCAGTGGAAGCACAACATGCTCGCGCCTTTCGCGGGCCCGATCAAGCGGACTGGAAACGGGTTCGGTTTCGATACGATCGCGACACCGGCGTTGGCCGACCTGGTGACGGAATACTACGGTGCGGACCGGGGCCGCATCGCCTCGAGCGCGGTGCTCGAGCGGCTGGATGCTCGTGGCCTCGCCGTGTGGTACGGGGATGACGGCTCGTTCGCTGGCTCGTATGCCCGCTGGGGCAAGGGCAAGGCGGTCCTCTACAACAAGGCGCTCGCCGGCGAGTCCCGCGAACGCGTGCTAGCAGCCATGGAGCGCCTCCATATCGGGCGTCCCCGCGACGATGGCCGCGGTTTCTGGTTCACCTCTGAGCAGACCGCCAGACTCCACGCGCTGATCGCACCGTACGTCCATCCCGGCGTGGACTACAAGCTTCACCCGAGCCTGCGCGGGGGATTCACCTGGCATCCTCCACTCGAGCGCGGGGCTCTCGCGAGTCGCGAACGGCTCCGTGCCGTCCCCGCGCGAGTTCTCAAGCGCTACGTCAAGCCGAGCACGCGCGCCACCCACCGCTTCGATTTGCAAGTCGAGGGTCACCACACCTATCTGGTCGACGGCGTCGTCGTTCACAACTCCCCCGAGACCACGACGGGCGGGCGCGCCCTGAAGTTTTACGCCTCAATTCGGCTCGACATCCGGCGCCAGGACGCGATCAAGCAGGGCACCGAGTCGCTCGGTGTGAGGACCAAGGTCAAGGTAGTCAAGAACAAGCTCGCGCCGCCCTTCCGAGAGGCGGAGTTCGACGTCATGTACGGCGAAGGAATCTCCAAGACGGGCAGCGTGCTGGACGCTGGCGTCGACAACGGCCTCGTCGAGAAGTCCGGAACCTGGTACACGTACAAGAGCGAGCGGATCGGACAGGGACGCGAGAACGCCAAGAAGTGGCTCCAGGACAATGCGGCGACGCTCGCAGACCTCGAAGCAAAACTCCGCGACGCCCTCGGACTTCGCCCGGCCGTGCCGATCAAATAGGAGCCCCTCATGGCGATGGAATTCGACAAACTCCTGGTCACCGGCGTCGAGCGCGGCGCCTCGGACCTCCACCTGAAGGCGAACTCGCCAGTGGTGCTCCGGATTCACGGGCGCCTGGTGCCCCAGGGAGATCTCGGCGTGATCACCGCCGAGGACATGGACGCGATCGCCCGCCGGTGTCTCACCGAGCGCATGTACACCCAACTCAAGGACGGCCGGGAGGTCGACTCGGCGTACGCCGTGCCGAACTTCGGGCGGTTCCGCGTCAACATGTTCCTGGCGCTCGGCGCCGTGCGGGCGGTCTTGCGCTCGATCCCGTCGAAGAAGCCGAAGTTCGAGGAGCTCGGGCTACCGGAGGTGCTGGAGCAGCTCTCCATGGAGCGCCGCGGCCTGATCCTGGTCACCGGCATCACGGGCTCGGGCAAGTCGACGACGCTCGCGGCGATGATCGACTACATCAATCGCACGCGGAACGATCACATCATCACGATCGAGGATCCGATCGAGTTCACCCACGACGACATCGGCTGCGTGGTCAGCCAGCGCGAGATCGGCCATGACTCGTCGAGCTTCGCCACTGCGCTGCGCGCGGCCCTGCGCGAGGACCCGGACGTGATCCTCGTGGGCGAAATGCGCGATCCGGAGACGATGTCGGTCGCGCTCCACGCCGCGGAGACGGGCCACCTGGTCTTTTCGACGCTCCACACGCTGAACTCCAGCGAGACCGTCAACCGGATCATCGGCACCTTCCCGCCGCATCAGGAGCAGCAGATCCGTGACCAGCTGGCCGCCGTCATCGTCGGCGTCATCTCCCAGCGGCTCATCCCGAAGATCGGCGGCGAGGGGCGTATTCCGGCCGTGGAAGTGCTCGTCGGCACCGGCGCCATCAAGGACTGCATCCGGGAGCCCAAGCGGACGCCGGAGATCGCCGCGTTCATCGCCCAGGGCCAATCGCAGTACGGCATGCAGACCTTCGACCAGTGCCTGCTGAAGCTCTATCGTGAGGGCATCATTTCGTACGAGACCGCGCGGGAAGCGGCGACCAACGCCGACGACTTCGACCTCAAGGTCCGGGGTATCTTCTCGACGGGCGAGCAGTCGTTCGAGCAGAGGCGGGAGGAGCGGGGCCCCCTCTCTCCCACCGGTAGCTCCTTCTTCAAGAGATCGTAACGGGGACGCGCGGGCCGCGCCGAGCTCTCGACGCGCGGGCCGCGCGGCTCGTCGCCGCCGATCTCCTCTCCCGGCGCGCCTGGACCACGCGCGAGCTGTCGGCGCGCCTGTGCCGGCGCGGCGCGCCGGCCCCGGTCGCCGCCGAGGTCGTCGCCGACCTCATCGCCCGGGGCTATCTCGACGACGCCGCCTTCGCCCACCACTGGGTCGCCACCCGCTCGACGCGCGGCTACGGCCCCGCGCGCCTGCGTGCGGAGCTGCGGGCGCGGGGCGTGGCCACGCCGCTGGTCGACGCGGCGCTCGCCGCGGGCGGCGACGACGAGGTCGAGCGGGCGCGCGCCGTCGCCCGCCGGCGCCTGCCGGCGCTCCAGCGGGCGGACCGCGCGCGGGCCGCCGCGCGGCTGCGCGACCATCTCCTGCGTCGCGGGTACTCCGCGGCGATCGTGGCGCGCGTCGTCCGCGAGAGCGTCGGCCTCCCCCCCGAGGCCTGAGTCGCGGGTGGTACAATTCGGTGAACCCATGAGGGGCGCCGAGCTACGCGAGAAGTTTCTGCAGTACTTCGAGCGCAACGGGCACACGCGGGTGCGCTCGTCGTCCCTCGTGCCCGGCGACGACCCGACACTCCTCTTCACGAGCGCAGGCATGGTCCCGTTCAAGTCCGTCTTCCTCGGCGAGGAGCGACGCGACTACGTCCGCGCGACGTCGAGCCAGAAGTGCGTCCGCGCCGGCGGAAAGCACAACGACCTCGAGAACGTCGGCCGCACGGCGCGGCACCACACCTTGTTCGAGATGCTCGGCAACTTCTCGTTCGGCGATTACTTCAAGCCGGACGCGATCGCGTTCGCCTGGGAATTCCTCACGCGGGACCTCGGGCTCGACCGTCGCCGGCTCATCGCGACAGTGTACACCGACGACGACGACGCGTTCGCTCTCTGGAAGCGCGTGGCCGGCTTCGGCGACGATCGTGTCCTGCGCCTGGACGAGAAGGATAACTTCTGGGCGATGGGGGACACGGGGCCGTGCGGCCCGTGCTCCGAGGTCCACTTCCACCAGGGCGACCACATCGCCTGCGCCGAGGTCGCCGCCGGGCGGCCGTGTCTCGGGCCCGCGTGCGAGTGCGACCGCTGGCTCGAGGTCTGGAACCTCGTCTTCATGCAGTTCAACCGCGACGCGCGCGGCACGCTCACGCCGTTGCCCCGCCCCTCGATCGACACCGGCATGGGGCTCGAGCGCATCGCCGCCGTCGTGCAGGGCAAGGAGTCGAACTACGACACCGATCTGCTGGCGCCGCTGATCGAGCGGATTGCGGCGCTCGCCCGGCGCCCCTACCGCGCCCGCGAATCCGACGACGTGTCGATGCGGGTCATCGCGGATCACGCGCGGGCGACCACGTTCCTGATCGCCGACGGCGTGATGCCCTCGAACGAGTGGCGCGGCTACGTCCTGCGGCGCATCATGCGCCGGGCCATGCGGCACGGCCGGATGCTCGGGCTCACCGACCCGTTTCTCTGGAAGACCGTCGAGTGGGTCGCGTCGCTGATGGGCGACGCGTACCCGGAGCTGGTCACCGAGCGCGCGCGCGCCCAGGACGCGGTCCGCGGCGAGGAGGAGCGCTTCGCCGAGACGCTCGACACCGGGACGCTCAGGATCAGGGACTATCTCGCCGAGCACGCGAGCGATACGCGGCGGGTGGTGGACGGCCGCTTTCTGTTCACGCTCTACGATACCTACGGCTTCCCGATGGACCTCGCCGAGGAGGTCTTCCAGGACGCCGGCTGGCGGGTGACGGAGGCGACGCGCGCGGCCGCCGACGCCGAGATGGAAGCGCAGCGGACGCGCGCGCGCGCCGGCGGATCATTTGTATTGCGCCCTGGAGGGAGCGAGTTGGGCCCGACCGGTGAGGAGCCCGCGCTCTTGAATCTTCCGCCGACCGAGTTCGTCGGGTACAACTCGTTGTCGTCACCGGCGCGGATCCTGGCGATCGTCGATGCAGGCGAGGGCGGACAGCGGCGGCTCACAGAGGCGGGTGAGGGCGCCGAGGTCGAGATGATTCTCGACCGCACGCCGGCCTATGCCGAGTCGGGCGGCCAGGTGGGCGACACGGGCACGCTCGTCGGCCGAAGCGGCCGCGGGCAGCTTGTCGACACGTACTACCGCGGCTCCAAGCTGATCGTGCACCGGGTCAAAGTCGTGAGCGGCGGCTTCCACGAAAACGAGGACGTCGCCGTGACCGTCGAGACGCCCCGCCGGCAGGGCCTGCGGCGGCATCACACGGGCACGCACCTGCTCCACGCGGGGCTCCGCCGCGTGCTCGGAACGCACGTGACGCAGGCCGGCTCGCTCGTGGCGCCGGATCACCTGCGCTTCGACTTTTCTCATGGGGCGTCGCTGAAAGACCGCGAGGTCGAGCAGATCGAGGAGCTCGTGAACGAGCAGGTCCAGGCCAACGTTCCGGTCGCCCGTATGGAGATGGACCTGGACGAGGCGCTCCGCATGGGCGCCATGGCCTTGTTCGGGGAGAAGTACGGCAACCGGGTGCGTGTCATCAAGATCGGCGACTTCTCGACCGAGCTATGCGGCGGGACTCATCTGGACCAGACCGGGGAGCTCGGCATCCTCAAGGTTGCCGCCGAGGGCGCGGTCGCCTCCGGCGTGCGCCGGGTCGAAGCCGTCGCTGGGCCCGCCGCGCTCGAGAGCATCGCGAAAAAGGAGGCGGCGCTTCGCGAAGCGGCGGAGCTCTTGAAGATCGGGCCCCTGGACGTCCCCAAGCGGCTCCAGAAGCTCCTCGAGGAGCAGCGCGCGCTCGAGAAGCAGCTGGCGGAGCTCGAGGCGCGGCTCGCGCGCTCGCGCGCCGAGGACCTGGTCAAGGCGGCGCGCCAGGTCAACGGGGTCGCCGTGATCGCCGGCCGGATCGACGGGCTGGATCCCGACGGACTCCGCTCGGTCGCGGATACCCTGCGCAACCGGCTCGGCTCCGGGGTCGTCTGCGTGGGGAGCGTCGTCGACGGGAAGGTGAACCTGATCGCCGCGGTGACGAAGGACCTCACTGCACGCTTCCAGGCGGGCCGGCTCGTCCAGGAGGTGGCCAAGGCGGTCGGCGGAGGGGGCGGTGGCCGTCCCGATCTGGCCCAGGCCGGGGGAAAGGATCCGGCCCGTCTTGACGCGGCTTTAGAGCTCGTCTACGCGTTCGTGGCGCGTGCTGCAGGGTGAGGGCCGGGGGCCCGGCCTAGGGTAAAATACCGGGTGATGGACCTTGGGCGTATCCTGGTCGTCGATGACGAGGCCCCCGTGCGCGAGGTGCTCACCGAGTACTTCAGCACTGAGGGGTATGCCGTCGAGGCAGCGACGAGCGGCGTCGAAGCGCTGATCGCGGTTCGCGGCGGCCGCGCCGACCTCGTTCTCCTGGACGTCCGCATGCCCGGGCTCGACGGCGTCCAGGTTCTCCAACGAATCCGCGAGCTGACCAAGAGTGTCCCCGTCATCATGGTGACCGCGAACGAGGACGTCGGTCTCGCGAAGGAGACGCTCAAGCTCGGCGCCTTCGACTACGTCGCCAAGCCCTTCGACTTCGACTATCTCGATCGCGCCGTGGCCGCCGGCCTCGCGCGCGCCGCCGAGAAGGCCGCCGGCGGCTCGGTCCCTGGCGACGACCCATGGAAGCGTTTGACCCGTACCGTGTTCCGTGTCGCGCGCGCCATGGGCCAGACGGCGCGGACGTCCACCGGCGAGCGGCTGGAGACCGCGGCCCTCGCCGCCGCGCGTGACGCAGCGGCTGGCCGGGGCGCGGTCGCCGGCGAGCACCTCACTGAAATCGCGATGCTTCTCGACCTCGCCGCCGAGTTCGGTGATCTCCCGGCCGCAGACCGGGCGCTCGTGGAGTCCGCGATTGAAGCGGCGCGCCGGGCGCTCCCCGTCCCGAGCTGACCGGCGGCGCCGGGCGCCCCGCCGGTCAGACGTCGAGCCGCATCTCAAGATCCTCCACACCGTCGCGGAGGCCGTGAGCCGCACGCTCGACGTCGACGAGGTGCTACGGACCGCGGTCGACGCGCTCACGGGCGTCACCGGTCACGAGATTTCGAGCCTCCATCTCCTCTCTCAGGACGGCAGGACGCTCGAGCTCCGGGGCGAGCGCGGCATGTCCGCGCGCCTGCGGGAGGTGAACCGGAAACTGCCCCTGGGCGAAGGGCTCATCGGCCACGTGGCCGTCACGGGCAAGACGGTCCGGATCGACAAGAACTACGAGGACCCGAACGTCCTGCCGAGCGCCCGAGCCGCGGTCCGGCGCGAGCAGATCCAGGGGTTCGTGTGCGTGCCGATCCACAGCCGGGGACGGGTCCTCGGCACCCTCTCGCTCGGCCGCAAGACCCTCGATCAATTCGACACGCAGGAGATCGCCCTCCTCGAGGCGGCCGCCGATCAGATCGGCGTGGCGCTCGACAACGCGCGGCTCTACTCCGAGCTGCTTCGCGAGCGCGACGAGATCAAGCGCGCCCACGCCCAGCGCATCCGCGCCGAGACGCAGCTCATCCACGCCGAGAAGCTCTCCGCCGTCGGCGAGCTTGCCTCGGGAGTGGCGCACGAGATCAACAACCCGCTGACGACGATCCTCGGCCAGACGCACCTCCTCCTGACGCACCCCGAGACGACCTCGCACGTGCGCGACCGCCTCGGGATCGTCGCCGAGGAAGCGGGGCGCGCGGCGCGCATCGTCCAGAACTTGTTGTTGTTCGCCCGTCACTACACGCCCGAACGGCGCCCGTGCTCGGTCGCGGACCAGGCGCGGCGGGTGCTCGAGCTGAAGGGCTACCAGCTCCAGCAGGACAACATCCGGGTGATCACCGACTTCGCCGCGTGCCCGTTCGTGTGGGCCGACGAGAACCAGCTCCAGCAAGTGCTGCTCAACCTCGTCCAGAACGCGCACCAGGCGATGGCCAAGCACCCGGCGAATCGCGTGCTGACCGTGCGGGTCTGGCCGTCCGATCGCCACGCCTACGTCGAGGTGCGCGATTCCGGCCCGGGGATCTCGCCCGAAGCGCTGCCCAGGATCTTCGACCCCTTCTTCACGACGAAGCCACCCGGGGAGGGGAGCGGCCTCGGGCTGTCCGTCTCGTACGGCATCGTCACCGAGCTGGGGGGCGCGCTCCGGGCCGAGAACTGCGTCGACGGGGGGGCGTCGTTCATCGTCGAGCTGCCGCTCGGGGAGCCCGCCGCCTGACGTCCTGGCGGGCCCCCGCGCTCCTGCTGGCCATCCTGGTGACCGGCTGCGCCGGCGTCGGAGGCCCGGTGCCGGGCGCCCCGGCTCATCACCGCGAGCGCGGGTTCGCGAACGTGAATCCGTCGCACATGACCGCCGGCGCCTGGACTCGGTTCACGTTCTTCGTCTCGCGCATCTGGGCCAGCACCTTCATGCCGCGAACCGCGAAATTTCCCCAGGTGGCGAGCGACCTCGGGACGATCCATGACAATCGCGGTGCCGTGACCGTGACCTGGGTCGGTCATGCGACCCTGCTGATCCAGCTGGATGGCGTCAACATTCTGACCGACCCCCAGTGGTCGAACAGAGCGAGCCCGGTATCGTTTGGGGGGCCGCGTCGGGTGTCGGCCCCCGGAATCAAGTTCGAGGATCTACCTCCGATCCACGCGGTCGTGATCTCGCATGACCACTACGATCACCTGAACGAGGCGACGGTCAAGCAGCTCGCCGCCGAGCACCGCACCCGGTTCTTCGTCCCGCTCGGGCTCAAACAATGGTTCGCCGACATCGGCATCACCGACGTCGACGAGCTCGACTGGTGGGACAAACGCGAGCTGAGCGGGCTGACCTTCACCTGCGTCCCGGCCCACCACTTCTCCGGCCGCACCCTCTGGGATCGGAACCGTCGCCTCTGGAGCGGCTGGGTCGTCGCGGGCCGGGCCAAGCGTCTTTACTTCGCAGGGGACACGGCCTACTTCGGCGGGTTCAAGGAGATCGGAGCGCGGCTGGGCCCGTTCGACCTCGCGGCGGTGCCGATCGGCGCCTACGTGCCCGCGTCCATCATGCAGGCCAGCCACACGACGCCCGAGGAGGCGCTCCGAGCCTTCGCCGACGTCCGCGGGCAGCGCTTGGTCCCGATCCACTGGGGGACGTTCGATCTCGCCGAGGAACCGCTCGAGGAGCCGCCGCAGCGACTCGCCGCCGAGGCGAGCCGCCTGCGGCTCGACCTCGACCGCATCTGGATCCTCAAGCACGGCGAAACGCGTCGCTGGTGACGCGGTCAGGGCGGGCAGGGTGGCGGTGCCCCCAGCGCGACCCGACTGCTGCGACCGGTTGCGATGGAAACCCTCAGTCTGAGGCGATGCACCGCTGACTACACGGGTCGAGCTGGGGGCACCGCCACCCTGCCCCGCCCTGACCGCGTCCGCTCCCGCCGGTCTCGGCACATGCTCAGTCGGCGCATCGGGTCTTGCTCCGGGGGCGAGCCCGGTGAGCCAGCGTACACAACCTGAACGAAAATTCAGGTGCGGTTCAGCAAATCTTCAGGCGCGATCCGGTACATCTGGTGACGTGACGCGACTGCGTCTGTGCGTGCTCGCCGTGACTCTCTCGATGAGCTTGGCCGAGTTCATCGAAGTGCAGCAGCTCGCGCCCGGCGACCTCCGGAGCCGATTCGGCCTCGCGCCGTCGTGCGACCCATCCGTGACGGCTTCGACGACCGACTCGACCACCACCTCCGTGACCGTCGCCATCGATTGTCGAGCCAAGCCACCGTCGGAGACTCCGCCCGCGACGGGTCTACCCGGCGGTCGCCCGCGGCCATAGCGGCTGAGGCGGGAGGCCAGAGCACCAGGAGTGCTCCGAGGCCGAGCGAGCTCAGATCGCCTCGAGCTGCAGCCCTTTCAAGTAGCGGGTCTCCGGAACGGTCAGCAGCACGGGGTGGTCGCTCGACTGGCTGAGCCGATCGACGATGCGCAGCTGGACTCCGGCGTCGGCGGCGGCGTCTCGGCAGATCTCCTCGAAGAGCGCCTCGGACAGGTGGTGCGAGCACGAGAAGGTGAGCAGGGTCCCGCCGCGCTCGAGCAGCCGCAGGGCGCGCAGGTTGATCTCCTTGTAGCCGCGCGCCGCCGCGTCGAGCGCCGACCGGCTACGGGCGAAGGACGGCGGATCGAGGACGATCACCCCGAAGCGCGCCCCGGCGCGCTCGAGCCCTCGAAGCTCGTCGAAGGCATTCGACGCGCGGATCTCCGCCTGCGCCGTGAGGCCGTTCAGCGCGAGGTTCTGGCGGGCACCGGCGATCGCCTCCGGCGAGGACTCGATGCAGACGGCCCGCCGGGCGCCGCCATGGAGCGCATGGCAGGCGAAGCCAGCGGTGTAGCTGAAGGCGTCCAGGACGTCCCGGCCCCTGGCCAGAGCGCCGACCCGAGCGCGGTTCTCGCGCTGGTCGAGGTAGAGACCCGTCTTGTGGCCGACGCCGATTGTCACCTCGAAGGTCACGCCGCCTTCGTTCACCCGAACGCTCCGGGGCCCGGAGCGACGGGCCCACCCGAGGGCCGCCGAGAACCCCTCGAGCCGCGCGGAAGCTTCCTCGTCCATGTCGAAGACGAGCCCGTCACCGAACATATCGGCCAGAGCCGCGATGATCGTCGGCCGCAGGCGTGCCATTCCCAGGGTGAGACATTGAGTCACGAGGACGGGCCCATAGCGGTCGACCACCAGTCCGGGCAGCCCGTCGGCCTCGCTCCAGACGAGGCGGCAGAGCGCCGGCGGCCCCTGGGCGCGGTCGCGCGCGCGCAGGGCAACGGCGCGCTCGAGGCGGCGCCGGAAGAAGGCGGCGTCGAGCGGCTCGTCGGCCCAGGTGAGGACTCGGCAGCAGAGGGCGGGGCGAGGGTTGTAGAGGCCGCGTCCGACGAAACGGCCAGCCGAGTCGATGACCGTGACGGCCGAGCCGGGCTCAACCTCGCTGACGTCGGCTACGTCACCCTTGAAGATCCAGGGATGGGTCCGCGCCGTCTCGCGTCCACGCTTGAGCCGAAGCGCCGCCTGGCCACGCCTCACTGCCGGACGTCCTCGATGGTGCGCGTAGAGAACTCTTCGCGCCGGAAGCCGGCTCGCCGGAGCCTTTCGCTCATGCATCCTTCCCCATGAAGGGTGCGCCCGCGTAGAAGCCCAGGTAGGCGCTCTGAAACGCCCCCCGGCTCGAGCGCATCAGAGCCAGGAAGTCGTCGCGGTCGCGGGCCGTGGGCGCGCGGATGTAGACGCGGCGGCCGACTTCGGCCGCGCCCGGCGCCTTCACCCCCGGGGTCCTACTTCTTGCGCAGGACGACGACCATGATGATGGGGTGCCGGGTGCGCTCGAGGACCTGCTGGGGCTTGAAGCCGAAGAACCACTGGACGAACTCGAAGCCGCCGGCCAGCTCGACCAGGGCCCTGAGCTCCTGCGGGAACACCATGCGCGACAGGTGGGTCTGGCGGTAAAGCCGTCGCGTGCCGTTCTCGACCGCCTCGAGGGTCATGCGCTCGCGAAAGACCTGGCTCACCGGATCGACGTCGTTCAGGGCCGAGAACGAGGCGCGCACGATCAGTCGTCCGCGCCGCCTGGACCACGACCACCGCCGCGCAGGATCCGTCCACGAGGAGGCCACGTAGCGGTCGAAGACGTAGAGCCCGCCCCGCTTGAGGACTCTCGCCACTGTCTTCAGGTGGGCCAGGAGCTGATCGTTCGTCAGGAGGTGTCCCTGCGAGTCCTGCATGCAGATCGCCGCGTCGACCGGGCGCGTCAGGCGGAAGTTCGTCATGTCGCCGACGACGAGCTCACCCCGATGGCCCCTGGCGGCGAGTCGCTCTCCCAGGAACTCGATGTTCCGCAGGGACAGGTCGAGCCCCGACATCGCGTAGCCGCGATCGGCGAGGCGCATCAGGTGTGGCCCGGTGCCGCAGGCGATGTCGACGACCCGGCGGACGGGTCGTCGCGAAAACCGCCTGAAGCAGTGGACGAGGAAGTCGACCTCGCCCTTGCGGTTGAGGTCGAACGCGATCTCGTAGAGGCGCGGCGCGCTGTACTCCCGGATGCGGCTTTTTTCGCGAAGCCTCAGCGGAGCTCTCCCCACCACGCCAGAAGCGCCTCGCGGATCACCCAGGAGGCCGCGATGCCGGTACGGCCGGAGGGATCCCAGGCGTGAGCGACCTCGACGAGGTCTCCGCCGATGACCCGGCAGCCTTCCAGCATCCTGACGATCTCGACCAGCTCCGGAACCCGGAGCCCACCCGGCTCGGGCGACCCTGTCCCCGGCGCCTCGGCCGGGTCGAGAACGTCGACGTCGATCGTGACGTAGAGCGGATGGCGCCGGAGCTCCGGCAGGAGGCGGCGCACGACGTCCACCGGATGCCCGGTCAGCATGGGATACATGGGAAAGAAGTGCGGCCGCCGCCGGTGGTACTCCTCGCGCGCGCCGGTACGCATGCCGATCTGGTAGACGCGCTCCGCAGGAACGACGTCCATCACGCGGGCCATCGCCGAGGCGTAGTTGTAGCGCTCGCCGAGGAACTCTTCGCGCAAGTCCGGATGGGCGTCCAGGTGGAGGATGCGGAGGTCGGGGAACGCCGGCGCCAGGACCTCGATCACCGGCACGGTCGCCGTGTGGTCGCCGCCCAGCATGAATGGGATCAGCCCGGGACGCCACCAGGCGGCGATCTGCTCCCGCGCCGCGTCGAGCTGCTCCCGGGGCGGCGCGCCGTCGGGCAGCTCGCAGTCCCCGATGTCGGCCATGGCCAGATCTTCCAGGTCACGGGTGAGGGCCGGCGAATAGGTCTCGATCGATTCTGAGCCGAGCCGGACGTCGAGCGGACCGGCGTCGGCGCCCTTGCGGAGGTTCACCCGTCCCTCGAAGGGGATGCCGTAGACGACGATGCGGGCATCGGCGAAGGCGAGATTACAGCCGATGAAGCTCGGAGAAACCGCGCGCATGAATCCTCCGTCACTCTAGCGGCTCGCTGATCGATTGCAAGCGGAAAGTGGGCCGAGCGCCTCCGGACGCTGAAGCTTCGGCTCGGCTGTCGGGCAGCCTCACCTCCCGCTCTGGAGCCGCTGAAGCGTCGGCGCGGCCGTTGAACGGCCTCAGCTCCCACTCTGGAGCCCTCTGAAGCGTCGGCGCGGGCGTCGAACGCCCTCACCTCCGACTGTGGCGAGGCGTGGGCGAGGGCTCGCGGAGCGAGGGCTGGCGCGCCCCGGGAGTTGGCCCGCGCCGCCATCTTTGGGCTTCGGGTCGACGGAAAGACGTTTTTTCTTGCAATGAGTAAAAACGGACCCTACAGTGAAACAAGTTTCGTGTGAGAAGCGAAATTTTTTCGAACGTAATCGCGACGCTTGTAATCGCGACGCTTAATGAAGCGTCGCAGGAGAGGTGCGGTAGATGAACGGATCGGAGAAAGGGGGACCACACGATTGAACGCTCTGGGACGACACCTGCTGCTCGAGATGTTCGATTGCGATCCCGACGCCATCAACAGCCTCGAGGCCGTCAAGGGGGCTCTGGTCGAAGCAGCGAAGCGGGCCCAAGCCACCATCGTCGACGTCGTCTTCCACGAGTTCAACCCGTTCGGAATCAGCGGAGTTGTCGTCATCGCTGAATCGCACCTCGCGATCCACACCTGGCCGGAATATCGGTACGCAGCGGTGGACATCTTTTCCTGCGGCGAAACCCTCCAGCCGGAGGTCGCCGCCAACTACCTGGTCGAGCAGTTCGCGGCGGAGCGCACCTCGATCGTCGAGATGCAGCGGGGCATGTTCCTCAACTCGGCGGTGCCGATCAGCAATAGGAACCCGGTCTCCGTCAGTTGATCAATTCGCAGTCCTATAAGTGGTTCTTCGAGACCACGACCACGTTCGAAGGGCATATGCACGCCATCGCCCGGACCATCGTGGAGGCCCAGACCAAGTTCCAGCACGTCGAGATCCTCCAGACGGCTGCCTACGGCAAGACGCTGGTGCTCGACGGTCGGATCCAGTCCAGCCAGGGTGACGAGTTCATCTACCACGAGGCCCTGGTTCACCCGGGGATGCTGACGACGGAGGGACCTCCCCGGAGCGCCCTGGTGATCGGCGGAGGGGAGGGCGCGACGCTCCGGGAGATCCTGAGATATCCCTCTATCACGCGTGCCGTCATGGTGGACATCGACGGCGAGGTGGTCGAGCTCTGCAAGGTTCACCTCCCCGAGATGCACCGGGGCGCGTTCGACGATCCTCGGAGCGAAGTCAGGCACGAGGACGCGCGGGCGTACCTGGAAAAGAGTAAGGACCGCTTCGATTTCATCACGGTCGACCTCGTCGAGCCGCTCGAGGAAGGCCCGGCGTGCATGCTCTTCACCCAGGAGTTCTACAGCCTCGTGCGCGATCGACTCACGCCCGGCGGGACGATGTCGATGCAGGCGGGCATGACGAAGCTCGGAGAGCTCGGGTTCTTCACGTCGATCCATCGCACCCTCCGCGAGGTCTTCCCGATGGTCGCCGCCTATCAGAGCTTCATCTCCTGCTTCGGCACCCCCTGGGGATTCATCGTCGCGTCGAAGAAGGTCGATCCGGCCCGTCAAGGAGCGCCGGCGGTGGACAAGCTCATCGCCGAGCGGATCAAGGGCTCACTCGAGTACTGGGACGGGGTGACGCACCAGCACGCCTTCAGCCTCCCGAAGTTCATCCGCAAGGCAATCGCGAAACAGACCCGTATCGTCACCGACGCGAACCCTCTGATCTTCTCCTGAAGGCCGTCCTCAGATTCTCGGCAGCCTCCTCCCGGCCGGCCGCGCTCAGGACTTCATTACCCGGGGGCCGACGATCGGCCTCTCGCCGCCCGCGACTGTGGACCTGCGATTCCTGGCCATGACCTTCGGGCTGAGTCTCAAGGTCAATCCGGGTGGCGTCGTGGGGATCGTTCTCGCCGCGGTCACTCTTCGCCGTCTCTAGTCGGCTCGCCGGGGGAAGGGCGTGGGGGTGCCAGCCGGGATCCGACTGCTACGATCCGGGGCTTCCGAATCATGAGCCCTGCGCGAGCACAACGCTGACTACACGGATCCCGGCTGGCACTCCCACGCCCTTCCCGCGGCGAGCCGACTAGAGCCATGAGGTTGATCCTGGCGTCTCGATCCCCGCGACGGCGGGAGCTTCTGCGTGGGATACGGGCTGAGTTCGAGGTGATTCCGAGTGAGATTGAGGAGACGCTGGAGGGCGGGCCCACGCCCGATGCCGTCGCCGGGCTGGCGCTTCGAAAGGCGCGGGCGGTCGCCCGCCAGGCCGGCGCGGCGGTCGTCCTGGCGGCGGACACGGTCGTCGTCATTGACGGCATGGCACTCGGCAAGCCGTCCAGCGGCGAGGAAGCCCGTGCCATGCTCGTCCGCCTGCGGGGCCGACAGCACGAGGTCATGACGGGCATCGCGATCGTGGACGGAGAGACCGGCCGCGCCGCTTCCGCGACGGTCGTGACCCGCGTGCTGATGGCCTCGTACTCGGACGGGACCATCGAGACGTACGTGGCATCGGGCGCGCCGTTCGACAAGGCCGGAGCCTACGCCATTCAGGATCTTGAAGGCGCCCTGGTCGACGGCGTCGTCGGCTCGTACACCAACGTCGTTGGACTGCCCGTGGAGACGACGCGCCGGCTTCTGGAGGGGTTCGGCGTCGTCAGCGAGCGGTCGGGGCCTTGATCTGAAGCATCTCCTCGGGGCGGGGGATCCGAACGGACTGGGGCAGGGGCGTGTGCGCTCGGATGATCGCGATCGTCTGTTGCACCTGGTCGGCCGAGACAAGGCCGTCGGGCAGATAGAGCGGCCGCGAAGCCGCAAGCCGGGCCGCGAAGTCCTCGAACTCGCCCACCACCTGTGTCGGGAGCTTGGCGGCGACCTCGCGGGCCTCGCCGGTCCGGATGAGCTGCTCGGCTTTTCTGAGAGCCCGCGTCATGGCGAACAAGTCGCGGTCCTGGGGGCGCCGGTCGGCCCGGGCGAAGACCGCCGCATTCACGGTACTCGCGCCCAGCGTCTCGGCCACGGCGCGCGGGGTTCGAAAATCAGCGAGCAACTTGGCACGCCCCTGACTCAGAAGCTGGGTGGCCATCGGCTCGGGAAGGAGCGCGACGTGAATCTCGCCGGAGTCGATGGCGGCGACGAGACCCCGTGCGCCGAGGCTGGTCACGCTCACCTGGGCGACGCTCATGCCCGCTCGCGCCAGGAGCCAGCCGAACCAGGCATGCTCTGGGGCGCCCGGCGTCGTGACCCCGACCCGGAGCGCGTTCAGGTCGTCGATGGATCGGACGGTGCCCGCGTGGGACGCCCCGACGAGCAGAGCGACAGGCGGCGCCGCCGTGAGCCCGAAGACGAGCCTGGGCGCCTGGCTCGGCGTCCGGAGGCCGAAGCGCAGCATCGCCTCGAGTGTCGTCGCAGCGAGATCGGCCTGGCCCTGGGCCAACGCCTCGGCGGCTCCCGATTCGGCCCGGGTCGTCTTGAGCGTGACGGCCAGCCCCTCGAGCGTGAAGTAGCCCTCGGCCTCGGCAACCCGGATGGGAAGGTATTCCGGTGAGGTGGGAGGGCCGCTCACGGCGAGGACCAGGGTCTGGAGGAGGACGATGAGCCCGAGCATCGGCTCAGCGCGGCAAGCGCTGCCGGGCCGGCGTCCAATGCCCGGGCCGCCGCGGGATCGCGTCAAGGGGCGGCTCCTGCGCCTGTACGGGGCGCTGCTCGGGCGCTTCGGCCACCAGCGCTGGTGGCCCGGCCGCACACCCTACGAGGTCGCCGTCGGTGCGGTGCTCACCCAACACACCGCGTGGGTCAATGCCGCCCGGGCCATCGAGGCGCTGCGCTCCCGCCGGCTGCTGACGCCTGCTCGCGTAGCTGCCCTCCAGGTCTCCGAGCTGGCGCGCGTGATCCGACCGGCGGGCACACACCGGGTGAAGGCTCGCCGCCTCAAGGCGCTGACGCGCTGGCTCCTGGAGCGCCTGGGCGAGAGATTCGATCTGATGCGGACGGCGCCGCTCGGTCCGCTGCGCCGGAGCCTGCTCGAGATCCCCGGACTCGGCCCGGAGACGGCCGATGCAATTCTTCTCTATGCCGTGGGCCGGCCAGTGTTCGTCGCCGATGCTTACGCACGCCGCGTTCTCGCTCGCCACCGCCTCATTGGCCCTGCGGCGGGCTATGAAGAGGCCCGCGCGTGGCTCGAGGCCCATTTGCCGTCCGATCCCGGCCTGTTCAACGAGTTTCACGCGCTGCTCGTGGCCGTCGGCAAGTCGCATTGCCGCACCCTGCCGCACTGCCACGATTGCCCGCTGCGCCCGGATCTCCGTGGCCGGGCGCCCGCCCGCTGAGCGGACCCGAGCGCGCGGCCGGTCATCGGCAATACTCCGAGAGCAGAGCGACGATTCGCTCCGCGGCGTCGGGCACGGCGAGAGTGCGCGCGTGCTCGCCCATCTGCTTCAGCCCCGCGGGGTCGGCGAGGAGAGCGCGAACCTCGCGAACCAACCGTTCCGTCGTGAGCATCGACTGGGGGAGCACGACCGCGCCACCCAGGCGCTCGACGATGCGCGCGTTCTCCGTTTGCTCGTCGCCCCGGGTACCGGGCAGCGGAACGTACAGCGCGGGCATCCCGAGCTGGCAGCACTCGTTCACCGTCCCGGCCCCAGCCCGGGCCACCACGAGCGCCGCCGCGGCATAGATGCCGGCGAGCTCGACGCCGATGTAGGGCATGACCGTGTAGCGGCGCGCCAGAGCTGCCGGCAGTGCGGCGCGCCGGTCCTCCAGCCACTGACGATCACCCGTTACCGGGTTGTCGCCGCACTGATGGATAAGCTGCGCCTGCTCGGCGAGCGGCGCCAACGCCTCCCCGACGACCCGATTGATCCGATGAGCGCCCTGGGCTCCCCCGGTGACGTACACGAGGGGGACAGCGGGGTCCAGCTGGAAACGGGCGATGGCGCTCGACCTCGAGCCCGCGCGAAGCTCGGGCCGGAGGGGATTGCCCGTCACGACCACTCGGGCTGCGGGAAAACGGCCCGCCCGGTCGGGGAACGTGACCGCGATTCGGCGCGCGAAACGGGCCCCGATCCGGTTCGCGAGCCCGGGCACCGCCGTCTGCTCGTGGAGGACGACCGGCAGTCGCAGGAGCGCCGCGGCGAACACCACGGGAAGCGCGACAAAGCCGCCCGTGCCGAATACGACGCGGGGCCGGAGGGTTCGCAGGATGCGGAGGACGCTCAGCGTGCCCACCGGGACGTTCACGAGGAGGTCTGCCACGTTCTGCCACGCCCAGTAGCGCCTGAGCTTGCCGGTGGAGATGGCGACGTACGGGATTCCGCTCCGGGGCACCTGCTGGGCCTCGATGCCGGACCGAGAGCCGATCCAGGCGCACGTCCTCGAGCGCTCACGCAGGAGGGCCGCGACGGCCAGGCCCGGGCTCGTATGGCCGCCCGTCCCGCCGCCCGCGATTACGATGTCTACTGGAGTTAGCCGTCGGAGCGCCTCCGCAGGGCCTCCGGCGCTCGACGTTCGGGGGGTCAACCCGTGAGTCCCCTGTCAGGCGGGGCCTCGCTCACCCGATTCCTCCCTTGGCGTGATGGCGCTCGAGGGCGAGCTCGATCAAACGGTCGATCAGCGCGGTGTAGCCGAGCCCGGAGGCCGCCCACATCTTGGCGTAGGCGCTCGTCGCGGTGAAGCCGGGGATCGTGTTGATCTCGTTGACCAGCACCTGGTCGCCCTCGAGAAAGAAGTCGACCCGGGCCATGCCCGAACAGTCGACGGCGCGAAAGGCCGCGATCGCCAGCTCGCGGATCCGCCGAGTGATCTCGGGTGACACCGGCGCTGGCACCGTGAGTCGTGACTGGCCCTCCAGGTACTTGGTCGAATAGTCGTACCACTCGGCGTCGTACCCGATCTCGCCGGGCAAGGAGGCGATCGGCTCGTCGTTGCCCAGCACGCTCACCTCGATCTCACGCCCCCGGACAGCGCGCTCGACGAGGATCTTGCGATCGTAGCGGGCGGCGAGATCCACCGCGGCGGCCAGCGCTCCCGCTTCGCTCGCTTTGCTGATGCCGACGCTCGAGCCGAGGTTCGAGGGCTTGACGAAGCAGGGGAAACCGACGGTCGCGGCGACCCGCGCCGCAAAGCGGTCGGGCGCGCTGCGCCACTCGTGGCGGGTGACCACGACGTGCTCGACGATGGGCAGGCTGTGAGCCTGGAACACGGCCTTCATCGTGACCTTGTCCATCCCGACGGCCGAGGCGAGGACGCCGGCGCCGACGTACGGAACGTCGGCGAGCTCGAAGAGACCCTGGATCGTGCCGTCCTCGCCGTACGGACCGTGCAGCATGATCACGACCACGTCGAGTCCCTGGCGCAGCTCGGGCGGGAGGCTGCCGGCGGGCTCGGTGCGCGCGAGGCTCTCGACGGAGGCGCTCTCGGTGGCATCGGCGCGGTTCGCGAGCGCCTTCTTCACGGCCCCGTCGGCGTCGTTCGACGGCAGCGCGACGCGCGCCTCGGCCGCGAGTGCCCGGAGGGGATCGCCGCCGACGACCCAGCGCCCGTTACGGGCGATGCCGATCGGCACGACGGTGTGACCGCGTTCTTCGAGCGCGGCGATCACCGACGCCGCGGAGGCGAGCGACACCTCGTGCTCCCCGGAGCGGCCGCCGAAGACGACGCCCACGCGCAGGCGACGCATACGAGTCATTCTAGCAGCACGTGACGCGCGGCCCGCCCGATCGAGTCCGGCCGGCCGCCTACTGAGTCGCGATGAGGATCGCCTTGGCGATGAGGCCCAGGAACTCCCACGCCGGGCCGGTCCAGAAGCCGCGCAGGAACCATACCGCGATGGCTATTGCGACGTACGCCGCGGTGATGAAGACCCAGTCCCGCAGGTCACGAAGCGGCAGGATCGTGCGGAGGATGCCGGCCGCGATCGCTCCGATGAACGCGATGACCCCGCCGGCGGCGGCCAGCGCCAGCGGCGTCAGCAGAACGAACATGAACGACGTGACGATCGCCTCGCCCCGACCGATAGGGGTCGCGAACCGCTGACGCACCGCCGGCTGATCCGCGAGGTGCTCGAGCGCCTGAGCGACCTTGGCCCAACTGACGAAGCCAGTGTACGACGCGAGGAACAGAACACAGATCGCCAGAACGATCCAGTGGCGCTTCTTGAGCAGGTTGAGCGGCCACACGGCTATACCCTAGGCCGTTACCGCTCCGAGCGCCAGCGTCGCCACTCGGCGAGCCGCCGCCCCAGCTCCGCCTCGAGCCCACGGTCCGTCGGGCGATAGTACTGGCGCCCGCGGAGCGACTCGGGCAGGTCGTCCTGATCGACGCGCGCGCCGGGGGCGTCGTGGGCATACTGATATCCTGCGCCGTAGCCCAGGTCTTTCATGAGGCGTGTCGGAGCGTTGCGGATGTGGAGCGGCACCGGCTCCGCCGGCCGCTGGCTCACGTCCTCCTTCGCCTCGTTGTACGCGACGTACACGGCGTTGGACTTCGGCGCGAGCGCCAGGTAGAGCGTCGCCTGCGCCAGGGCCAGCTCACCTTCGGGATCCCCGAGGAAATCGTATGCTTCCTTCGCCGCGAGCGTGAGCGAGAGCGCCCCGGGGTCGGCGTTGCCGACGTCCTCGGAGGCGAAGCGCACCAACCGGCGGGCGATGTAGAGCCGATCCTCGCCGGCTTCCAGCATGCGCGTGAGCCAGTAGAGCGCCGCGTCGGGATCCGAGTCGCGCAGCGACTTGTGGAGCGCCGAGATCAGGTTGTAGTGCTCCTCGCCGGACTTGTCGTAGAGGAGCGTCCGCCGCTGCGCCGCCTCGCGGATCGAGTCCTCGGTGACGCGCCGTCGGCCGCCCGCAGCCGGCGCCTGCAGCACGGCCAGCTCGAGCACGTTCAGCGCGACCCGCGCGTCGCCGTTCGCGATGCCGGCGATCGAGCGGAGCGCCTCGGCGGTCACCTCGGGGTGGAGCGGGGCGAGGCCGCGCTCGCTGTCCGCGAGCGCCCGCTGCATGATCGCGAGCAAATCGTCCTCCTCGAGTCCGCGGAGAACATAGACCCGGCAGCGCGAGAGCAGCGCGGAATTCACCTCGAAGGAAGGGTTCTCGGTCGTGGCGCCGACGAGGACGATCGTGCCCTTCTCGACGTGGGGCAGGAAGGCATCTTGCTGGGCGCGGTTGAACCGGTGGATCTCGTCGACGAAGAGGATGGTGCGCATCCCGCGGCGGCCGCGCTCGCGCTCCGCCTCGCCGATCACCTCGCGGATTTCCTTGACGCCCGACAGGACCGCCGAAAAGGCGACGAAGCGGGCCCCCGTCACGCGCGCCATCAATGACGCGAGGGTCGTCTTGCCGGAGCCGGGAGGGCCCCAGAGGATCATCGAGTGCAGCTCGCCCGTCTCGATCGCGGTCCGAAGGACCCGGCCGGACCCCAGCAGATGCTCCTGCCCCACGATCTCGTCGAGCGAGCGCGGTCGCACCCGGTCGGCCAGCGGCGCTGGCGTCCTCGGGGCGGCCGCGGCTCGCTCGGGCTCTCCGAAGAGCTCCACGCTAGGGCCGCCCGTTGCCTCGGACCTCGAGCCAGGCGGGTAGGAGCGCCAGGTCCGCGAGGTGCGCGATCGGCTTCACCCGCCAGCGGTCGAGATCTGCCTGGCGCGCGCGGTAGGCGATGAACGGCACGCCCGCCGCAGCCGCGGCCACACCGTCGACCCATGAGTCACCGACGACCACCGCGGCGCCTCCGGCGAGGCGATCTTTGAAGTGGCCCGAGATCACGCGCCACCCGTCAGGGTCCGGCTTGAGCGCGCGCATGTCGTCGCGAGTGACGACCAGGTCGAGGTTGTCGGCCAGGCCGAGGCGCTCGAGCGCGGGCACGGTGAGCGCGCGAGCGTTGTTCGTCCAGAGCGCCGTCGCGAACCCGGCGCGGCGCGCTCCCGCGAGCGCCGCGAGCGCACCTGACTCCAGCGTGGCCACCTCCATCGCGCGCCGCTCGTGGTCGAGGGCCAGGCCCCAGGCAGCGGCCTCGAGCGCCGGCGCCTGCGCCCGGCAGAACGCGATGAGCTCACCCACGCGATAGCGCTCGTGCCGGGGCGGGAGGGGGCCGTTTGCCGCTTCGATGAGCGCCCGCATGTCGATCGCCATGGCCGCCAGATCGAGGGGCGTCTGGATGAGGGTGTGATCGAGGTCGAACACGCACAGAGTCACGCTCAGACCGTATCACAAGCGTGCTACCATGGATCGTCATCATGACGCGCACGCTGCTTTCCGTCTTGGCGTTGGCGTCGCTCCTCGTGGTCGTCCTCCCCGCGCCGCCCGCGCTCGCGCTCGACGAAGCCGAGCGGCTCTGGCTCGTCGGCGAGCAGGCCTCCGCGGACGGGCTCCACGCGCTCGCGCGCCGCGTCCTGGAGCGCTTCATCGCCGAATACCCGAGCGACTCGCGGCGGCCGTCGGCCACGCTACTGGTGGGGCGAGCGCGGCTCGCGCTGGGCGACGCGGACCAGGCGCTCGACGCCTTCCGTCGATTTCGTGCGATGGCGCCGCCCGCTCAGCGGCTCGAGGGACGCTTCTGGGAAGCCGAGGCGCTCTACCGCGTCAAGCGCTTTGCCGAGGCGCGCGCTGGCTATGACGAGGTGATGCGACGGGATGCGGCGTCGCCGCTTGCGCCCGACGCTGCCTACGGTCTCGCCCTGTGCGAGCTCGAGCTGCGCCGGCCGGAGGCCGCGGTCAAGGCGTTCCGCGACCTCATCACGACCTGGCCCGAGCACCCGCAGGCGCCGTCCGCCGCCTTCTATCTCGCGCAAGCGCTCTTCGACCTCAAGCGCTATGCCGACGCTCTGCCCGTGCTCTCGGGCTTCGCGACGAAGTACCCGAAGCACCGGCTGGTTCCCGATGCGCAGTACCTGCTCGGCTCGACGCGCCTGGCCACGGGCGACCGGGAGGCGGGTGTCGACGACCTCAAAGCGTTCGTCGCGGCGTATCCGTCGCACCCGCAGGCGCCGGCCGCGCGTCAGGCGATCACCGCGACGCTCGCCAAGCACGGGACCAAGACCCAGCAGCAGAGCGCCTACACGCAGCTGATACAGCAGTCACCACCGACCCCCGAGGCACTCTACGATGCCGGCTCGATCGCGGGTCGGATCGGGCAGCCACAGAACCAGGAGACCGCGTGGCGGCGACTCCGCAAGGAGTTCCCCCACCATCCGCTGGCCCATCAGGCCGCCCTCGAGCTCTCGCGAGCGGCGTTCAAGCGGAAGAGCTGGCAGGATGCCGCGGTTCAGGCCAAGGCGGCCACTGCGAGCACCGATGATGCGGTCCGCGCCGAGGCGCTCCTGCTGGAGGGCGAGTCGGAGCTGAAGCTCAGCCGCTTTCGGGACGCGGTGAAGTCGTTCGAGGCCGTCGGCGCCGTGAAGCATCTCGAAGCAGGCGATCGCTATCGCGCGCTCGCGGGCCTCGGCCTCGCGCGCGAGCAGCTCGGCGAGCTGAGCGCCGCCCTCGCCGCGTACGAGTCCGTCGCCAGCAAGAGCCCCGACGCGACACTGCGGGACTGGGCGCGCGACCGGGCGGCGGCGGTCAAGGCGCGGTCCAGCAAATCGTCCACGAACGCCGAGAAGCGCTCGTGACGCCGCGTCGGCTCGCGCTCGTCCTGCTCGCCGCGCTCGTGGCTCTGCCGGGCCCGGCGCCGGCGGCGACCGTGATGCCGCTGGCTCCGCCGCCGCCGGATCTGACGGCGCTCGTGCCCTTCGCCGAGGCGCCGATCGAGAAGCCGCCCGTGGCGGCGGCCGACCCGCCGATGCCGCCTTCACCATCGGACCTCCCGGCGATGCCGCTGGCACCCATCGTGGCGCCTGCGGCCAGCAAGCCGACTGCTCCCATCGGTCCGCCGGGCACCCTCGCGTGCGTCGGGGCCGCGTTCGGTATCGTGTCGCAGGCGCTCGAGTGCGGCCTCGCGCACTACGCCAAGGGCGAGTACGACGACGCGGTTCACGACCTCGAGGCCGCGGTGCGCCGAGGGTCGGACCGTGACTTCGTGACGGAAGCGCGGTACTGGCTCGCCGAGACCTACTATCGGCTCGACCGATTCCAGCAGGCCGACACGCTCTTCCGCCAGGTCGCCGGTGGGCCGAGGACCTCGGAGTTCGCGGTCTGGAGCCTGCATTCGAGCGGCTGGACCGCGCTCCGGCTCAACCAGATGGCCCGCGCGCGCGACACCTTCGCCCAGTTCCAGACGGCGACGCCGCTCGTGCTGGAGGCCTGGGCTCGGCACGGCCTCGGCCTCGCCAACTACGCGCTCGGTCGGCACGACGAGGCGGTGGCGGTATGGACCGCGCTCGCATCTCGCGGCGCGCCGGCCCCGCTCGCGCGCGACGTGCCGTTCTGGCTCGGCGAGGCGCTCGGGCGCGCCGGCCAGTACGAGCGATCGGTTCGCGAGCTCACCCTCTTCGTCCGGGGAGGTCCGCACCCGCTGCTGGAGGCGGGTTGGGCGCGGCTCGGCTGGTGGAGTCTGGTGGCCGATCGCTCTGCCGATAGCGCGACCGCCTTCCGCGCCTACCTGGCGTCGCCGAAAAGCGGAGGCTCGGAGCGCCAGTGGGTCGAGGCCGGGCTCGCGCTCGCGCTGCTCTCCTCCGACCCCGATGCCTCCAAGAACATGCTCCGCGGGCTGGAGACGCGCCGCTCGCCGCTGGTCGTGCCACTCCAGATCCGCCTCGCGCGCGTTCAGCTCGACGCGAAAAAGCCGGCGGAGGTGCTGACCCTCGTCCAGGAGTTGCTGGGCGCGACCCTCACGAACGGCATGCGCGCGCATGCCCTTCTGTTGAAGGGCGAGGCACACCGGCTCGGCGGGAACCGGGATGAGGCGCGCACACAGTACGAGCTGGCGCAGAGGATGGACCCCACGAGCGCGACGGGCTGGTACGCGGCATACCGGCTGGCCCAGACGAACTTCGAGCTGCGCGAGTTCGCCCAGGCCGCTCGCGATCTGCCCGGCGTCATCTCGGCCGCGACCACACCCGACGCGCGCGTCGCCGGGCTGTTGCTGCAGGGCGAGGCCGCGTACCACGCGGGCGAGCACGTGACGGCCGCGGCCGCCTTCCGCCGTGTCCTCGTCGACTTTCCGACTCACGCCCAGGCGCCCGCCGCGCGGCTCGGGCTCGCGTGGGCGCTACTGCGTCACGACCGGCTCGAGGACGCGCGCCGCGAGTTCCTCGAATTCGCGCAGGCGCTCCCCGGCGATCCGCGCGCGCCCGACGCGCTCGAGCTCGCCTCGGAGCTGGCGCTCCGGCGCGACGCCGACCGCGAGGAGGCGCGACAGCTCCTCGAGCGCGTCATCTCGACCTTCCCCCGAGCGCCGCGGACGGAGTTCGCTCGACTCAATCGCGCAATCCTCATGGTTCGCACCGGGGACGTGGGCGCCGCGCAGCCCGCGCTCCGCGACTGGATCCGGCGCGCGCCGTTCGCGCCCCTCCTCGGTCGGGCCCAGTCCGCGCTCGGCGCGACCCTGCTCGCCGCCGGGCGTCCGGGCGAGGCGGCCAGCGCGTTCACGCAGGCGCAGCGCGAGGGGGTCGGCCCCCTCGCCGCGCTCGGCCTCGGCGCCGCCGCGCTCGCGCAGGGGCAGCTGGAGCCCGCGACGAGCAGGCTCACCGAGGCCCGCGACGGCGGCACGGCGGAGGTCGCGGCCGTCGCCGCATATGGGCTGGCGGTGGTCGCCTTCCAGCGGGGCGGAGTGAAGGACTTCAAGCAGCCGGCGCTCGCGGCACTCGGGCTCGCGCCGAAGGGTCGCGCGGCGCCCCGGCTCCTCTACGTCCTGACCGGGATCGCGGTCGACGAGAAGGATTGGCCGGGCGCGCTCTCGACGGCCAAGCGGCTCGCCGAGGGGTTCCCGTCCGACGAGGCGGGGGACGACGCGTTGGAGCGCGTCGGCGCGGGCGCCGCGGCGGTGGGGGCGTGGCCCGTCGTGAGCGAGGCGTACACGCTGATGGAGAAGCGCTACCCGACGAGTCCGTTTATGGAGTCCGCCCGGATCACCCTGGCCGAGGCACAGGTGGAGACGGGCCGGCCCGAGGCGGCTCGCCCGGCGCTCGAGCAATTCGTGGCGACCTCGCCGAACGATCCGCGCGCGCCGCGCGCCTGGCTCGCGCTGGCCAGGGCCCGCGAGGCGAGCGGTGACCGCGCCGGCGCGCTCGACGCCTACACACGCGGCCTGAAGGACGGTGGCGCCGCCAACCTTCGGCCCGAGGCGGCGTTCGGCTACGCGCGGCTGCTCGCGCAGGAAAAGCGCTGGACCGAGGCGCGCGGCGTGCTGGAGCGGCTGGTGCGGACCGACGACAAGGCCGTGGTTGCCGCCGCCGCCGGCGCGATCGGCGAGGCCTACCAGGGCGAGGGCGACAACCTCGCCGCCGCCGAGTACTTCATGACGGCGGCGTACGTCCTGCCAGACTCGCCGGCCGGCCGTCGCGGCCTGCTCGGCGCCGGTGCGAGCTTCGCGGCGCTCAAGCAGATCAACGCGGCGGAAGTCGTGTACCGGAAGCTGCTGGCGCAGACGGGCCTCCCCGCCGAGCTGGCCGAGGCGGCTCGCAAGGGACTGAAAGACATCGGTCGTTGAAGGGCTACGGGGGTCGCGTCCTGCTCGTCGATCTGACAACGGGGACGTCGCGCGTCCAGGCGCTCGACGAGGGCACGGCCCGGGGGCTGCTGGGCGGGAACGGCTTCGCCGCCCGCCTGCTCTACGATCGCGTCCCGCCACAGACCGACCCGTTCGCGCCCGCCAACGCCGTCGTCTTCAGCGTGGGGCCCATCACCGACACGACCGTGCCGGGCAACAGCCGCGCCTGCGTCGCCAGCAAGTCGCCGCTGACCGGCCTCTTCTTCGACTCGACCTTCGGAGGGCGCTTCCCCGCCACGCTCAAGCGCACGGGCTTCGACGCCGTCTTGATCACCGGTTGCGCGGCGGCGCCGTCCTACCTGTCGGTGACCGAGGCCGGCGCCGAGGTGAAGCCGGCGCCCGAGCTCTGGGGCACGACGACGCGCGACGCCGTGAACGCGCTGGCCGCCGCCGAGGGCGCCGACGCCGACGCGATCGCGATCGGCCCGGCGGGCGAGCACCGCGTGCGCTTCGCGGCGATGGCCCACTACTGGAAGAACCGCGAGGGCGTGTCGGGGCGCGGCGGTATCGGCGCCGTGCTGGGCTCGAAGAACCTCAAGGCCGTCGTGGTGAAGGGCGCGCGCAAGACGGAGGTCGCCGACGCGGCGGCGCTCAAGGCGCTCATCGAGGAGACGCGCGAGCCGCTCAAGACCGGAACCAGAGCGCTCACGACCTTCGGCACGCCGTTCCTCGTGGGCCCGATCAACGCCCTCGGCGGTCTCGGCGCGTACAACCTGCGCCAGGAGACGTTCGCGGAGGCGCGGGCCGTCGGCGGCGAGGCGATGAAGCTCTACTACCACGACCGCGACACGACCTGCCTCAAGTGCCCGGTCGCCTGTGGCAAGCAATACGCGATCGCCTCCGGCGAGTTCGCCGGCACGAAGGCGAAGATGCCCGAGTACGAGACGATCTTCGCGCTCGGCCCGATGCTCGGCATCTCGAACCCCGAAGCGCTCATCCTCGCCAACGACCTCTGTGACCGGCTCGGGATGGACACGATCTCGCTCGGCGTCACGCTGGCCTTCGTCGCGGAAGCGCTCGAGCGAGGCTGGCTCGACAAGAACGAGGTCGGCGTGCCCTTCGGCTGGGGCGACTGGCGCGGCATGCTCCGGCTCGTCGAGATGACCGCCCGCCGCGAGGGCTTCGGGGCGCGTCTGGCCGAGGGCGCGTGGCGACTCGCCGCGTCGGTCCATCCCGAGGCGACGAAGCTCGTCTACGCGGTCAAAGGCCTGGAGCTGCCGGCCCACTCCGCGCGCGCGCTCAAGGGGCTCTCGATCGGCTACGCGACCGCGACCCGCGGCGGGAGCCACCACGACACGCGCCCCACGCCCCAGTATGCGCAGGGCTTCGACCGGCGAAGCACGCCTGACAAGCCCGCGTTCGCGGTGCGGAGCCAGAATTTCACGGCGCTCGGCGACTCGCTCGTCCTGTGCCGCTTCACCTCCGAGCGCGGCTTCGGCCTCTTCATCGGCGAACCGTACGCGACGATGGTCCGCGCGGTCACCGGCTGGGACGTGACGGTCGAAGACCTCGAGCGCGTGGGCGAGCGCATCATCAACCTGGAGCGCCTGTTCAACGTGCGCGAGGGCGTGCGCCGCGCCCAGGACGTGCTGCCGTGGAAGGTGATGCACGAGCCGATTCCCGACGGGCCCTCGGCCGGCATGCACTGCCCGCCGGCGGAGCTCAGCGCGATGCTCGACGAGTACTACGCGCTGCGCGGCTGGGACGCCGAGGGTGTACCGACCGCCGGGCGCCTGGCTGCGCTCGGGCTCCGCGCCTGAAAGAGCGCGGCCCCGATCTCAGCCCCGGTGGCGTGATCGCCTGGTATAGCGTCGAAACCCAGCGCATGCGCAAGGAGATGACCAGCCAGAACGCCCTGCATGTCCAGCCCTTCGTATTCGTGACCGAGCTTGTGTCCCAACCGGATGCCCTCGTGCTGCGCAACATGGGGCGGGGGGCGAGCCCGCATGACTGCTAAACTCCCTGCCGGCCCTCTTCAGCCTAGGAGGTGCCGAGCATGGCCGTGAAGACGCGCAGCGCGGTTCTCGTGGCTCTGTTCTTCACCGCCTGCGCCCCCTCGCAGCGGGTCTCACCCGAGCTTCGGGCGGACATCGAAACCTGCCTGAAGCAGGTCGAAACGAATCCCCGCACGGCCATCCGAGATTATGTGGGCAGCCCTGGTCCCCAGGTTTCTTCTCAAAGAAACTTTGAGTCGTGCATGCGCGCGCACGGCTGGCATCTGCGCGGAGAGTGGTAGACGAGTTCCGATGGCTAAGCCACGACCCGAGAAGAAGCGCGCCCGAAAGGCCAACGGGCACCTGCCCCGCGCACGTTCGCGTTCAGAGGGCCGGCCAGCCGGATGAGATCCGGATCTGGGGCGCGGCACGAGAGCCGACTCGCCGGGAGGGAGTGAATGCGCGTGCGGACGCTGCTTGGAACACGCTTGACGGTTGCGTCGGGGATCGTTCTTGCCGTGGTCACGGCTGCGGCTGTTCAGGGCATCGGTAGCTGGCTCCCGATCGAGGCGAATCTCAGACACGTCGAGGACCCACGATCGGCGCCAATCGTGGAACTCCGTCGAAAGGGTGAAGACGGCGTGCTCGACGTGCACATCGTGATAAAGCCGAAGTTCAGGAATACCGGATTCAAGGGTGGTCGCCTTGAACGGGTTGACCTTGTCCCGGTAGGGTTGACGCCCTATCCCGACAGTGTACGGACGATCCATATCGATAGAACTGAGATCACCGCGCTCAGCACGAGCGAGCTGCGCTGCGAGTTCCTGGTCACGCTCGATCCCCGACGCACCTCTTCATTTGGAGATAAGCTGAGCTTCACCGCGTATTTCTATGACTCGAGCGGAAAGCAAGTCCATTGGGAACGCATAGCAGTCGAGCGCGTTCTCATGCGGCGATAGAGGCGCCTAAAACACGAAGGATCACTTGTCAACAACACACCTAAAGTGTGCCTAGCGCGTCTGGAGCTGGGGGTGTATGCCGGAAACTGCGTGCTGTCAGAGCCCCCTGTTGGAAGAACGCCGGATCGCCCAGATGAGCTGCTTACGCCGAAGGCGCGTACTATGCCCCCCTACGCTACGAGCTGATTCCGGGGGTGCGACCATGCCGTGTCCGGCCTGCCGCGAGCGCCCCCTCCGGGGATCGCAGAGGTTCTGCTCGCCTCGGTGTCGGGCCGCTCGCCACCGCCGGCAGCAGCAGGCGCGCCGTCAGCATCGGGACGAGGCGCTGCGCGTCCTCGCCCTGGCCGCCCGGCAGGCGATCGAGGCGTTCGAGCGGAGGCTAGAGGACCCGACGTGAGGAGGGGCGACGATGAACTGGAGATCAATCGCGCTGGCGCTGCTTCTGGGCTTCCTCACGGGCTGCGGCATGCACTACTGGCAGGCGGCAGATCGTGGCGCCACCGAGTTCGGGACCGACAGCGGCCAATGCATTGAGGAGTCGAAGGGCAAGTACGAGGTGTCCGAGCGGATCTATCGCCGTTGCATGCGGGCTCATGGCTGGGAGCGCGTCCAGACACACTATCCAACCTACCGTCAGTTCCGAGGTCCCGAAGACGAGGACGAATTCTTCTCGCCGCCGGCTCCCCTCAGCAAGCGTGGCCCAGACCTCCAACGCTCGATGGACGACCCCGTCTGCGCGGGACCGACGGCATCGCGGCCGCAGCATTGCCCGCGGCGATGACGAGCCCGCGCTGACGCTCGAGCGAAACCGCAACTCGCCGCCGTCCGGCGGCACCTGCCGGAGGATCTGCAGGTGGGGGTGTCGATCGCCTACACCTACGGGTGGCGCATGCAGAGCGAGGTGCTCGCCCTGGAGCGCCGGCACGTCGATTTCGACGCCGGCACGCTGCGGCTCGATCCCGGCACCACGAAGAATGGCGAGGGGCGCATGGTCTACCTCACGCCCGAGGTCCGGCGCCTGCTCGCCGAGCAGCTCGGGCGGGTGGACGAGCTGCAGCGCGAGCTGAAGCGCATCATCCCCTACGTGTTCCCGCACTTCGCCGGGACGCCGAAGCGCCGGGGCGCCCGCCGATGCGCCTTCAGGAAAGCCTGGGCGACCGCGTGCACAGCGGCCGGCGTCCCGGGGATGTACCGCCACGACCTGAGGCGAACCGCCGTGCGCAACATGGTGGCCGCGGGCGTGAGCGAGCACGTGGCCATGAAGGTGACGGGCCACAAGACCCGGTCGGTCTTTGACCGCTACAACATCGTGAGCGCGGCGGACCTGGCGGAGGCGGCCCGGAAGATGGACTCGGTAGCGTTCTCGGTAGCGTCGGACCCCGCGCCCGGGAATCCCGTAGCGCAAATCCCTGATAGACTTGGCGGGGGCGGATAGCTCAGCCGGGAGAGCGCGGCCCTTACAAGGCCGAGGTCACAGGTTCGATCCCTGTTCCGCCCACCACTGAAATTCGGCGGGATTGAGAGCCAGAAGATGATCTATGCGGAGGGCGGCACCCTCACGCATCCCGGATGTCGAGGCGTCCAACTAGAGCGTAAGCGGTGCCGGCGCCTGCTTGACGGTGAACCTCGCGATTAGTCGTCCCAGCCCCGCCAGCTGCGCGATGGCAAGCCCCAGCGTCCCCACATGGACCCAGTCTTTCGCTTCGGGTGACACGGTGCCCAGGTGTTGAAGCCCGATCGCGATGCCGGCCACGCGGAACGCGTTCGCCTCGAGGGTGAGCAGGGCCGCCGCGACGACGAGCCCGAAGGCCCATGGCAGGAGACGCGCCGGCATGACGGCCGCGATCAACCCCGCCACCAAGAGCATCAGCACCAGGAGATCATCCAATACCTTGAGGCCGCATTCCCAACCGCCCAGGTGCTCCCACCCCGGAGTGATGCAACCGCCGTCGCACCCGTGTTCCCCGTGATCGAGGGGGATGTCGAGCGCCAGATCGAAATCGCCCGACCCATCCTGGACGACTGGAAGGAGCACACCGTCGTTCACATGCTGAGAACGAACCGCGTCGCCGAGACCATGCGTGATCAGCCCGGCAAGCGGGTCGTGCTTACCCATGATCGTTGTGGCGAGCTGATCGTCGAGATCGAGCCGCTCAGGGAAGCATGATCGGCCTCGCCCCGGCCCGCTTTCCCGGGGATGTCTCCTCAGGGCGTCGGGCGTCGGCCCACGAGCAACTCCAGCGCCCGGTCGGGCAGCGAACGCTTGGTCGACTTCACGGCATGCAAGCCGAACTCACTGAGCGCCACCAGCAGGCGCAACGCCTCGCCCGGCGAGTCCTCGCCGTCTTGCACCGCGAGAAAGAGGCCGGTGCTACCGGCATTTCCGTCGGCGGCGCGGTAGACCCCATGGGCGGGCCATCCCGCCTCGAGAAAGACCTCGCGCAGTTGCCTGGCAAACGTCACGGCCTCGCCGTCTGGCGCGGCGACAATGCGGAGGTCGGCCGGTGGTGGAAGTTCAATCAGGCGGAGGACCAGTTGCGCGTGCTGGGTTGCGTCCAGCCGGCGATGAGTCGACAATTCCTAAGCGCGATAGGCGAAGAGCGCGCCGAGCAAGGCCAAGAGGGCCGCGCCGACGTTGTAGCCCGCGTGATCCCGAATGGCGGCCAGGACGAATGCCGCGCCGAGGACGGCAGAGGCCACACTCGCGATCATCAGAAGTCTCGGGGACTCGTCCCAGCGCATGGCGCTCCCCATCATAGCCGGGAGGCGCCGGCGCGTCGCCTGTCGGGACGGCCTTCTGGTAGGCTCCCCGTGTCCCAGTCTGCCGCAACCATATCCTCGTCAAGGGCGACAGACCGTCTACGCGGCGCGGTGCCGGCGGATTTGGCGCCGCCGGTGGGGGCCGGAGGTGCGGCACACCGCGACGACGAGCTGCGCGTTCGTGCCGGCGACGGAGTTGCTGGCGTAAGGAGGTCCCGAGGATGAGAATCGCCATCATCGCCTCAATCGTGGCGCTCCTGATCGGCCTCGGAGCCGGCTATCTCAGGTGGGGCGAGCGTGCACAACGCGCGACCGACGAGGCGGACGCGATGAAAACGCGTCAAGCCCAGCAGGCGGACGAGCTCCGGAAGCTGAAAGAGGAGTTGGCCGCAGAGCGCGACCGCCGGCAGCGCCTAGAGGAAGTGATCAGTCAGGGACGGAAGTAACGAAGACCGTCAGAGCGTCGATGAGATTCTCGCGGAGATCGCAGCGCTCCGGAGACGGGAAATGATCGGCCCCGCCCGAGCGCACTCGCCCGTGGAGGCTACGACTGCGGCGCGCGCCTCTGGTCATCCCAGACCCGGAAACAGACTACGTGGAAGTGCAGGGACATCCTGCCACGCGTCAGGGTAGTCCCCGCCATCAGCAAGTCTTCCTTGGCAAGGATCAAATCGCAGCCGTCGCACGTTTCCCCTGCGCTTGGACTACTCCAGACTTTTGTGATGCTGTCATGCGGCAGGCGACCATCCTGGAGCTTGCTATGGATGAGGACGCGGAGAAGCTCGGGCCGCATCGTGATCTTCATTGCATTGCCTCTCGGGCACCGGCAGCAGAACATCGCCAGATTCACTGGAGTCTCGACGCCCGGGAGCGTCAACCCGTGAGGCCAGGGTGCAGGCACGCAAAACGTAGCACGAAGCCCCATGTCCCGCCTGAGTTTCGCGAGATGGGGGCGTGCAGTGCTGTGATCACGCGGGCGCTGGAGGCTTCTGGCCGTGAGTGATCAGCTTCCGGCCCGCGGATCGCTGCGGCGCCGATCTCTTCCAACCGTTACGTTCAGGATGCCCCCGACGAGGCGAAGAAACGACGCTGCCTCGAAAGGTTTCGGAATGAAGGCGATGCATCCAGCCCGGCTGAGCTCGTTCGCATCGTCAGCCGGCCCCGAGGTCACGGCGACGACCGGGATCCCCCGCGTCCCCGCATCGGTCTTCAACCGCTGGACCACCTTCGCGCCCGGGGATCTACGGCCAACAAGCTCGACGCCAGGAATCCGATGATCTGCCGCTCTGTATTACGCCTTCAGTAGGATTGCCGTGTGCCGTGGACCGTGCCCATCGCGGAGCGAAAGCGATCGGTGAGCCCAGAGGTTCGGCGGATTCGCCCGGATGAAGGAATGAAATTGCGAGCCCTCCGCCTGTCCGCCCTGGCGGACGCGCCGATGGCCTTTGGCTCGACGCTGGCTCGCGAGGAGATGTTCCCTGAACAGGTGTGGCATGAGCGGTCAGCGCACGGAGCCTCCGGAGCTGACCGCGTAACGTTCATTGCCGAGCGAGACGGCGAGTGGATCGGACTCGCGACTGGTCTTGCAAATGACCCCGACCACCCCGGCGATCCCCGGCCGGTGCTCGTCGGGATGTTCGTCGCTCCGTCATCGCGCGGGTGCGGTGTCGGCGCCGCCCTTGTCGACGCGGTGGTCGCCTGGTCACGAGAACGCCGAGCGATTGGCCTTGGTCTCTGGGTCACGGCCACCAACAGTCCGGCCATCGCGCTGTACAACAAGTGCGGATTCCGCCGCACTGGTGAGAGCAAGCCGCTTGCCCACTCTCCCTCCATTGCCGAGTTCCGGATGGTACGCGACCTGGGCTGACGGACCCGACGGATCACTCGATCCCGAGCGAGCAACGCGCATGCGCCTGTCGGTCATCCCTCCCGGTAGAGGATGAGCAACAGCCCGAAGACGGCCAGCGCCGGGCCCCAGATTCTGCCGGGCCCGCCACTCCCGGCAGGGGGTAGCCGGAGCTCGAGCCAGCGTGACCAGCCCGCTAGCAGGCTCACGAGACCTAGCGGGAGGTGCGAGAGCTCCATGAAGAATGCCGTCTTGCTGTCGCTCACCTCGTGGACGTGCGCCAGGAGCAGCACGCCGCTCCAGATGGCGACGATGGGGAAGACGTAACGCCACGGCGAATCCGGGTGATGACCGTTGCGCACCCGCCATTCCGCGAAGCCGAAGAGGGCGGTGAGGACGAGCAGGATCCGGTGCTGGACGACTTCCGGGCTCAGGAGATGCTCCCAGAACCCGACCGCGCCGGTCTGCCAGCCCTCCGGATCCACGCTGTAGGCGACGAAGCCCGCCAGCACCGTGATGAGGAGCGGCCAGTGCCGAGCCCATGGTGCCCGCCCGGTCCGCTCGAGCGTCGCGAGCAGGCCCATGGCGAGCACGAAGAGGCCCGCGACGTTGTGTCCGAACTCGGACCACGCGGTGATCTCGGCGGTGCGCGGCGAGTTCGGATTGGCGAGATCCGAGGCGGCCGCCAGCTCGGCCAGAGTCGGGCTCGTCAGCCGCGGCCAGTGGGGCGTGAACACGGCACGGATCTCCTCCGGCGTGGCGCGCTGTCCCCCAACGTCGACGGCTGGTGGCGCCGAGCCGATCGATGCCGCGAGCAGCACCGTCACCACCGCGAGGCCAGCCTCCACCTCCAGGCGCCGGCGCAACAGGAGCGAGCCCCCGTCACCCGTGGATCCCCGGCCGCTCCACGGGCCCAGAGCGAGGCGGCCGTGGAGCGCGCGGTGATTCAGGACAGCCATCAGGAGCAGCGCCGCGAAGAGGACAATCTTCGCGAGGACCATCGCCCCGTACGAGGTACCGATGGCTGCGCCGGGTGTGGCAACGTAGGCCAGCGAGAGGGCGACGCCGGTGACGGCGATGCCTCCGACCGCTGCCGCGGCCACCACCGAGAACGGGCGGAGCCAGGCGTTGCCATGGGAGGCGTCCGCGCGCAGCACGAGCATCGTGGCGCACACCAGCCCGCCCATCCAGATGCTAACGGCCGCCTGATGAAGCGCGGTGATGGTCAGAAGCCACGCCTGCCCGTCGAGGCGGCCCATCGCGTGGCTCGCCAGGGCCCCGGTGAAGCAGAGCGAGGTGGCCGTGCCGAGGAGCAGCGCGCGACGGACCCGGGAGGCGGCCGAGCGCCGAAGAGTGAGCGCGGCGAACAGTGTGGCAAGTCCGGCCGCGATGCGGACGATGCCGGCGATCCCGACCGTCGAGCCGAGCAAGGCGGCGGTTGGCCAGCTCGCGTCGTCGTTGGTCAGCGCCGCCGCCAGCGCGGCGAGCACGCCGATTTGCGCGAGCACGGCGACGAGCGCGCCGGCTCCGGTGAGCGCGAGGGCCCGATCGAAGGCGCCGGCAGGGCTTCGCTCAGGCTCGCGCCGCAGCACCACGAGCGAAAACACGGCACTTCCGAGGGCGACGCCCTGGCCGACGAGCCCGGCTGCGCGCAGCCACAGCAGGATGAGCGGGATCACGGCACGCCACAGTAGCATGAGCGTCGCCGGCCCGTCGGTCTGGCCGGGCGCGCCCGTTATGACGTAGTGTGGGGATGTGAGCGCCGTCGAGCCGGTAACCGACTGGCAGATCTCTCCCGCCCGCCGGTGGGCCATCACGCTCTCCGTGATGATGGTCACGGTCATGCAGGTCCTGGACACCAGCGTGACCAATGTCGCTCTCCCCCACATGCAGGGCTCGCTGTCGGCCGGCATCGAGGAGATGTCCTGGGTCATCACGTCCTTTCTCGCCGCCAACGCGATCGTCATTCCGGCGACCGGCTGGCTCTCGGCCCGTTTCGGCCGCCGTCGGTTCTTCCTGATCTGCACGGTGCTCTTCACCGTCAGCTCATTCCTCTCGGGGATCGCGCCCAACCTGGAGTTCCTGGTGGCCATGCGGATTCTCCAGGGGCTCGGCGGCGGGCCGGTCATCCCGATGGCGCAGGCGATCATGTGGGAAATCTTCCCCTTGCGGATGCGGGGCACGGCCATGGCCGTCTGGGGGACGGGCATCATGCTGGCGCCGATCCTGGGTCCGACCCTGGGCGGCTGGATCGCCGACAACTGGTCCTGGCGGTGGATCTTCTACATCAACCTTCCCATCGGTCTCGTCGGCTTCCTGATGGTCAGCGTGTTCCTGTTCGACAACCCCTTCGTCAAGAAGCCGAGCGGGATCGACATGGAGGGGCTCGTGCTCATGGTGCTCGGCTTCGGCTTTCTGCAGCTGGTGCTCGATCTCGGGGAGAAGAAGGACTGGTTCGACTCGGGGCTCATCGTGGGGCTGCTCATGGTCGCGGTGTGCGCGATCGTCGGGTTCCTCATCCGCGAGCTGATGGCCGCCGAACCGATCCTCGACCTGACCGTGTTCAACGACCGGAACTTCGCGGTCGGCACCATGTGCATCGCGCTGGTCGGCCTGGGGCTCAACTCGAGCGTGCTGCTGGTCGCGCTGTACTCGCAGAAGATCCTGGCGTGGGACGCGTGGAACGCCGGACTCGTGCTGGCGCCCGGCGGCCTTGGGACGATGATCGCCCTCCTGATCTCGGGCCGCCTCGTGGCCCGAGCCGATCAGCGCCTCATGCTCGCCGGCGGCTGCGTCCTGAACGCCGTGGCGACGACGATGATGGCGAGCGTGACGCTGGGCATGGACTACTGGAGCCTCGCGTGGCCGCGCTTCCTGCAGGGCTTCGCGGGGGGCTTCATCTTCCCGCCGCTCCAGACGCTCACGCTCGCCACGATCCGACTGGAACGTCTCGGCAACGCGACCGCCGCCTACAACGTGGTGCGCAACATCGGAGGCAGCATCGGCGTGGCGCTGGCCACCACCCTTCTGGTGCGACGCAGCCAGGAGCATCAGACCACGCTCGTCGCCCACCTGAACGTCTGGGATACCGAGACGACAGCGCGCCTCAAGCAATGGACCGAGCACTTCGTGAGCCAGGGCTCCGACTCGTACACGGCCGGCCGCCGGGCGCTCGCCATGCTGTACCGCGGCGCGGTCGAGCAGGCCCAAGTCATGGCGTACGCCGACGACTTCTGGCTGCTCTCGCTCGTGTCTCTGGCCATCCTGCCCCTGATCCCGCTGATGCACCGCGTGCGCCCGGAGCAAAACGAGCGCGCGCGCGAACGTCCCGGTCGGGTCGAGGCCTTACCGGCGCCGGACAATTCGCCAATCGCGCCCGAACGAGGTCGGGACTAGCCCTTCTCTCGGGCCTTTTTGGTGGGCCGCCTTACTCGATTCCGCGGTACCACCCGGGCGGAGGGTCCACATGCTGCTCGCGCTTCCAACCACGCGCGGACAGGCAGGCCCGGTAGAGTCGCTCGTAGACGATGCCGTAGCCGGCAGCGGACGGTGTTGGCGCGGACTCCTTCGCGCACTCAAGGCTGTCGCGATCGAACTGTTGCTGGCTCGAGTCGGGTTTGCCCCAGTAGTACTGCCCGCAACTGGTGAGGCTGGCGACCATGAGCACGGCGCCCATCATGACGCCCACGACGCGAAACCGGCCCATGACCGCCTCCGGCGAGTGCGTGTGGTCCACTCGGCTTTTGGGAATCTCACCCCGCTGTGGTATCAGGGTCATTGGGGCGAGCGCCGGAGCCGGCAGGTACCCGAGGGCCACTCCGCGTCAGGGGGAACATATCATGGCAGGACGCAAGGCATGGCGAGTCGTTCTTCTCGCGATCACGCTGTCGGGGATGGTTGCGAGCTGCACCTTGGGAGCTGCCCGGCAGCCGCCCGTGGACCCTGTTGGGACAGCCGACCTCCAGCCGACTCAGCGCGACCCCGACGCGGGGGTCGTGGCCATCCGCTCGGGGTTTGACCTGCGGAAGTATTCCGCCATCGCGGTCGTTCCGTTCCCCGTGACTGACTCCGGTGCAAAGGGCAAGGACGAGGTTGAACTGATTTTGACGATGCCGGCCTTCTTCCAAGCCGAGCTCGTTGGACGGCTCCGCGTGACGAACTTGTTCGCCCGCGTCGACCTCGTGCGGGAAGGGAACGCGGCGCCCGTCGGCGAACGAATCCTGAGACTCGAAGGGCGGATCACGCGTCTCGCGGGCGGTGACGACACCTCGGCGTGGGTGCCGTTCGCCGGGCTTGCTCGCCATTGGGACCGGATGAAGGCACAGATCGAGACGAGTTTGGTGGACGTGCACACGGGCCAGGTCATGGTCGTCACCGCAGATCGTCGGGAGGCGCCGAACTCAGACTTCCAGAGCGCCGAGTCGTACGTGAAGGACTCGTTTGAGGCGATGGCGCGCGACTTCGTCCGATTCCTCGAGCGCCTCGCGAAGGGTGAGGCCGTCCGAGCCGACTAGGGGCTAGCACCTACGCCCCCGACAAACCTCTACGCGGCGCCGACGAACTGCAGGAACGCTGACGCGATCTCGGCGGCGATGTCGGAGCCGGCGCGCTTGGGCGCACGGAACACATCGTGGGCGGCACCGTCCACGGCGACCAGCGTAGTCCGTGCCGGAATCAGGCTCCGCGCCGCCGCCATCTCCTCGAGCGTGCCGAACGGATCGCGTGATCCGTGGGCGAAGAGCGTGGGCGTCTTGAGGTTCGGGAGGTGCGCCGTCCGGAGCTTGACCGGCCGGCGCGGCGGGTGAAGCGGATACGAGAGGAGCAGGAGCGCGTCGGCGAGACCGGGCGCACCCGCCAAGAGCATGCTCGCCTGGCGGCCCCCGTACGACTGCCCGCCAAGGAAGACGCGGCCTGTCACGGCCGCCCGCATCGACGCGACCGCGCTGCGCAGCCCCTCGCGGTCCGTGGCCGCTCCGGCCGGCCGGGGCGGAGCCGTGGCGCTCGCCTGACGGTAGGGGAGATCGTACCGGAGGACCGTGACACCCCGGTCGGCGAACGCCTCGGCGAGCGCGACGAGGAGCGGGGCCCGGGCGCTTCCGCCGGCGCCGTGGGTCAGGACGAGCCCGGCCCCCGACGGCGACCGCGGCCGATGGAAATCTTCGCTCACGCCCACGAACCCGGCCACTCGCTACGAGATGCGCCGGTAGATCACATGCCGGCGATTCGTGGTGTACGGGCGAACGTGCGCCGCCCAACGCCCTGCCTCGACGGCTTTGGCCCAGGCATCGCTGGTGAGAACGGCCGGGCTCTCGATCTCGTAGAGCGCGTTGTAGGCGGGCTCGCTCTCGATCACGATCGTCTTGCGCTCACCACCGATCATCATCGTCACGGGCTCGCTCTTGAAGCGAGCGACCGCGATGACGCCCGGCACCCCGAGGAGCGCCGGCACGTGCTCCTTGTCGTAGACCTCGTTGAAGAGCGCGTCCTTGTCGGGCGGGACGCTCATGGCCGCGCTGAAGAGATATCGGGTCTGGATCGGCATGGCAGTCTCCTTTGGAGATGATCGAGCCCTCTCATCCTAGCTCACGCGTGGTCTTGTGGCATCTCGGCCCGTTGCCACTCCTGGCGGTGGGCGGTGCGGCCGGCGCCGCGCGCCGAGCTCACGAGGACTTCGCCGGGAGTCGCGCCGCCAAGGTTTGCCGCCGGCGCCGGGCCGCGATGCTACGATGAAAATGGGAGGGGATCATGACGGTCGGTGGCATCATTTTTCTCCTCGTCCTCGTCGGTCTCGTCGTCGCCATTGTCGTCACGTACAACAAGCTCATCGGGTTACGCCAGCGGTCCGAGGAGGCGTGGTCGGACATCGACGTCCAGCTCAAGCGCCGCACCGATCTGGTGCCCAACCTGATCGAGACCGTCAAGGGCTACGCCGCGCACGAGCGGAGCACGCTCGACCAGGTCGTCCGCGCCCGCGGCGCGGCGATGGCAGCGCAGACACCGGAGACGCGGGCCCAGGCCGAGAACCAGCTGTCGGGGGCGTTGCGCCAGCTGTTCGCGCTCGCGGAGTCGTATCCTGACCTCAAGGCGAACCAGAGCTTCCGCGAGCTCCAGGCCTCGCTCGGCGAGGTCGAGGAAACGATCCAGAGCTCGCGCCGCTACTACAACGCCGTCGTCCGCGATCTCAACACGACGATCGAAAGCTTTCCGTCCAACCAGATCGCGCTGTTCTTCCGCTTCGTCCAGCGGGCATACTTCGAGCTCGAGCGCCCCGAAGACCGTCAGGTTCCGCGCGTCTCGTTCGGGAGCTGATCGCATCAGCCGGATCCTCGCCGCGCTGGCGCTCGCGCTGGCGGCCGCGTCTCCGGCCTCGGCGCAACCGCGCGGGTCGTTCTCGATCCCGAGCTTCGTCGCGAGCCTCGTGGTCGACGCCGACGGCAGCCTGGTCGTCCGCGAGGACATCACCTTCGAGTTCCGCGGGACGCACCAGGGGATTGTTCGTCGGATCCCCTTGCGTTACACGCGCGACGGGCTCGAGTTCCCACTGCACCTGAGCGGTCTCGGCGTCTACGACGAGGCGAGCCAGCCACTGCGGACCGAGCTGTCGTACCCGGCCCGCTACGTCGCCATCAAGGCCTGGGTGCCGGGAGCCGTCGACACGACGAAGACCGTCAGCGTCGTTTACTACGTGCGGCGCGGGATCATGAAGTACGACGATCACGACGAGCTGTACTGGAACGCCACGGGCAACGAGTGGAACGTCCCGATCGGCCATGCCGAGGTGTTCGTGACCGTCCCCCCGGGCGTCGCCGACGCCGAGATGCGAACGTTCGCCTACACCGGAGGGCTGGGGGCGCCGGGCCAGGACTACGCGGTCGATCGTGTCCAGACCTACTGGAGGCTGCGCACGACCCGCGCCCTGCGGCCGCGCGAAGGTCTGACCGTGGTCGTCGGCTGGCCGCCGGGCCGCGTGGCCCACCCGTCCGAGCTTCGGCAAGCCCTGTGGCTCGTGACCGACCACTGGCCGCTCGCGCTTCCCGCGCTGGCCCTCGTCTGGGGCGCGTTCGTCTGGTGGGCGTTCGGGCGCGATCCGGCGTCGAACCGCTCGGTGAGGCCGGAGTACGAGCCGCCCGGCGACCTGATTCCGGCGCAGGCGGGCGCGCTCGTCGACGAACGGGCGCATCCGCGCGACGTCATCGCGACGGTGGTGGACCTGGCGGTGCGCGGCTACCTCGAGATCGAGCCGATCACCACGGCCTTCGGCGACCAGGATTTCATGTTCAAGCGATTGAAACCGGTCGCGGGCGATCCCGACTTGAGGCCGTTCGAGCTCTACGTGCTCGCCAAGATCTTCGGCGCCGACTGGGTCATCAACATGCGGCTCCTCTCCGAGGTGCGGCGCGACTACGAGAACGTCTTTCCCCCGATTCGCGACCGGCTCTACCGCCTGATGGTGGAGGACGGGCTGTTCCCCGCGTCGCCGGGGAGCGTGCGATCCGGGTGGATGGTCGCGGGCCTGCTCACCGCCATCGGGGGTTTCTTCCTGCCGCAGCTCGGACCGTCCTGGCTCGGTCTTTACGAGCCGTGGCTGCGCATCGGGATCGTCGGCAGCGGGCTGGTCTTCATCGCCTGGGGCTGGGTCATGCCGCGCAAGACCTGGGCCGGGGTGCAGGTCCTGGCGAAGGTGCGCGGGTTCCAGGAGTTCCTCGAGCGGGCCGAGAAGGACCGGCTCGAGCGGTTGCCGCCCGACACGCTCCATCGGTGGTTGCCGTGGGCGATCGCGCTCGGTGTCACCGAGCGCTGGATCTTCAACTTCCAGGGCATCAAGGTCGCGGCGCCGCCCTGGTACCACAGTCGCGGTGACTTCTCGCTGCCGACCTTCGAGCGCGATCTGGGCGCCTTCGCCCGCCGGACGGAAGAGGCGATTCTCACCACCCGCCGCGGCTACAGCGACGGCGGCGGCCCTGGCAGCGGGGCCTTTTCCCGCGGCTCGTCCGGCGGGGGCATGGGCGGGGGCGGCGGCGGGACGTTCTGATTATTTCGGGAAGAGGAGCTGGGCCTGAACGCGCAGGGTCCAGTCGGGGCCGCTGTCCGGTCGCACCGCATTGCAGAAGGCGGCCAGCTGAAAGTTCACCGACAGCATGCCGGCGTGGTCACCGGCCGCCCGTCGCGGCGGTACGTGATGAGCGCAATGTATCGGGAATCAGCGGGCTTCGCGTTGGCCATGACTGTCTCCCGCACGTCTGAGCGCCTCCCGCGCCGCGCCCTGGACGGCATGCCACGCCGTGCGTGGTCAAGGCTTAAACACCAACTGAAGCCTTCATCCAATCTTCAGGATTTCTTCAGGTCCGGTCAGTACAGTTTCCAGGAAGGGACGTTTTCTCTCACGGGCATCGAGTCATCCTCGGCGCCCGGAACTCTCTAAAGGGCTGTTTGTTTCCTATTCAGGGTCCGACGCGTCACTAACCACCCCGAAGCAGGAGGGGCACATGCGCAAAGGTATCCTCTCGGCAATTGTCTCGCTCGCGGTCGTCCTGATCCTCGGCAGTGTCCAGCCCGCCGTCGCCCAGTTCTACACCCAGCACAACCTTGTATCCGACGGGGCCGTGCCGGCGGACCTCGTCGACACCGACGTGGTCAATGCCTGGGGGTTGGTTTCCGGCCCGACCACGCCGTGGTGGATCGCCGACAATGGGACAGGCCGCACCACGCTGTACAACGTCGGTACCGGCGCCATCCAGGCCACTTTCACGGTTCCAGGCGCTGGGGGCCACCAGGGCACCCCTACTGGCGTCGTGTTCAACGGCGGCACCGGCTTTGTCGTGACCAACAGTGCCGGCACGAGCCCGGCCCGCTTCATCTTCGTCGCCGAGGACGGCACAATCTCCGGATTCAGGGGGGCTCCCATAGTCATCGCCATGGACAACTCGGCGAGCGGCGCGGTGTACAAGGGGCTCGCGATCGCGAGCACGACGACCGGCGACTTCCTCTACGCCACGAACTTCCACGCAGGCACCGTCGATGTGTTCAACAGCACCTTCCACCCCGTCACCATGCTACCCGGCGCGTTTACCGACCCCGATCTCCCCGCAGGCTACGCACCCTTTGGCATCCGGAACATCGGCGGCACCATCTACGTGACCTACGCGCTGCAGGACGCCGCCAAACACGACGATGTCCGCGGAGAGGGTCATGGGTTCGTGGACGCGTTCGACACCGCCGGACATCTGCTCCGACGTGTCGCGTCCAAGGGCCAGCTCAACTCGCCGTGGGGGCTCGCCCTCGCGCCGGGCGACTTCGGCTTCTTTAGCGGCGACCTGCTCGTCGGCAACTTCGGCAACGGCCGCATCCACGCCTTCGACCCGGCGAAACTCAACGGGCAGGGCGAGTTCCAGCACCGCGGCCCGCTCCACTCCGCCGACGGGCCACCGATTGCCATCGACGGCCTCTGGGCGATCGCCTTCGGCAGCGGCGCACCAAACAACGGGCCGATGAATACCCTCTTCTTCACCGCCGGGCCCTTCGACGAGAGCCACGGCCTCTTCGGCTCGCTCGTGGTGGCGCCCAACGGCAACTAGCGGCGCGGCCAACTGCGCATAGCCTTCCTTGCGGCGGACGTCAACCCGTCGCCAACCGTCGAAGGCGGCCAAGATCGGCTGTGCACCTCGGTTGGGGACGACTGCCGGGGAGTCTAGCCGAACGCCAGGACGCGCACCAGCACCGCGCCGCACGAGCAGGGTTCAGTCACGGCCCAGTTGAACGAAGACGTGCTCCACAGTTGGGCGCTCGCGGAACTCAATGCTCATCGTCGGCTCCCTACTGCAAGATAGAGTTCGTGCCGTCGCCAGCCGGGTGGTTCAGGTCGAGGTGGCTCCTCTATCGAAGCCGCGCGACGATATCGGCCGGGAGTCCGCTATGCTCCGTGTCGTGCCATTGAATCAGCCGGGAAAGATTCGCTTCGGCCTGCGCGGCCGACAGCACGCCCATCATGATTTGAGTTCTCGTTTCGCGAAGGACCTCGCGCTCACGGCTCAGGCGGTGCAGCGTCGCCGATATGTCACTAAGCCACTGCTCCACCTTCGCCTGGAGTTCCGGATTGTCCACGTCAGCCCTCCCTTGAGCGATTTAACGCCTTCGTTATCCGAAGGTAGGGCAAATCTCATACCCGAACGAATCTCCATACATATCAGTCCTTTCTGGAATTGCGCCCCACCCCGACTCCGGTAAGTTTCCACCCGCCTAGATCAACTGGTGATCACGAGCTCTAATTGGGGGGGCTGCACGTTCTCCAGACGGGCGATCGTCCTCGACGGCGGTGGCCAGCTCGCCGCAGCGAAGGGTTACTGTCGTGCGTCGGGGAAGCGGGACAGGAGATCGGCGAGTTCCGCGGCGGGCGCGAGATGCCCGGGCGTAATGGGAGCGCCTCGATCGACGGCGCGCTGCGACCGGCGCAACGCCTCGACGAGGGTCGCGACGGCCTCGCTCTGCGTCATCCCTTTCGCGCGCATCAGAATCTCCACGGCCTTGGCGTTGGCGTCGAGCTCGCGCTGCTCCTGGGCGCGTTGCCATTGAGATTGCGAGGCGATGGTCGACGCCGGCTCGTGACCGAGGACGTAATGGCCGAGCTCGTGCGCGATCAGTTTCGTCAGGCCCGGCGAGCCCAGCATCCGCACATTGACGAGGACATTGCCCTGGCGGTAGACGGCGCCGATGTTCTGATTCGTGGGCAGCTGAATCGAAATGCGCAGACGGGGGAGGGCATAGAGGAGGGTGGTGCGGTCGGCGAACCGTTGAAGCTCGTCAACCTGCTCCTGTTGCTGAGGCGTGAGCGACACGCATCCGGCCAGGACGAGCGCGAGCAGGAGCAGCCCGGCCACGAGTCCCCCTACAATGCTTCGAGCTGCCGGCGAAGCCAGACGTCAGCCCCAGCGTAGATCGCGTCGATCATCATATGCAATCGCCGGCGCGCGAGATGGCGATGCAGCGCTTCAAGCCTCGCGGCCCGAGCACATGCTCCTCCTCGTGTTCTGTCAGCGCCTCCAGCTTCAGAGGCGCGAGGAGCTCTCGGTCTCGATCATCCCGCGCCGCCATCACACCCCGTCTTTCGGCTTAAGGGTCGCCGCCACCTCTTTCGCTGCGCGATGCGGGCTGTTTGCGCAACCCGTTCGAGGGCGCTCTCGATCGACGTTTCTTGGTCGAACGGCTCCGCATCAAAGGGCCCCATGCAGCCAAGCCGACCAGGGATCTCTCGGCTCGCCATCACGCCACCGCCTTCCCATGCATCGCGCGAGCGTGCATTGCGGCACATCCCACCGCTGTGGCCAGCTCGTCGAGGAGCTCCGCATCGCCCACGAGGACATCGGCGTCCGCGCTGAGGCCGCGCTGGGCCAGCATGGAGAGCCGCGAGAGCGTCTCCAGCGCATGCAGCACGGTGGTGAGACCACCGGCGTCATGGCCGTTGAAGGCTTCGTAGCGAAAGAGCTCCGGAGGAAAGGGCTGCTCGCTCAGGGGAGCCCCGCGCGGCTTCTTCGGGCGGGCCTTCGGTGCTACGCTCGTCTTGCCCATCGTCTACTCCATGGTTATGGGTTGTGGGCCATGCCCTCGGCGGTGCCAGCCGCGCGGGGGCGTTGTTTCTACTGTGGTCGCCGTGGCAACTTCCGCAGTCCTAACTCGTCACGCGCGATCTCCACGAGCCGGTCGCTGCTCTCCATCGCGGCGCCCCGGCGGGCGGCGAGCTTCTCATAGATGCCGGAAGTGTTCGTGGCCAACGCATCAGCCACTTCGTACCGCTCCAGCTCGGCGACTGCGCGGGCGTTCAGCGTCACGCGTGCGACCGCAGCCGCCCGAACCAGGCCATCGCGCAGCTCTTTGAACTCTGGTTCCTTCGCTCGTACCTGCTCCTGCAACACGCGCAGGGCTTCTGCGTCCGCCACCGGCAAGTGCAGCTCGTGGAGGGCTTCCAATCGACGATAGGCGAGCCGGATCTGCTGCAGGGCTATGAGCACTGCGGAGTAGGCCTCGCGCTGCTTGGTCCGGCGCTCGCGTCGCGTGACCAACCAGGCATTGAGCAGCGCGCCCACCGCCACCCCCAGGACGCCCACGAAGCCCGCGATCGTGCCCCACATATCGCTACTCCAGCAGCTCCGTCACCGGCACGCCGAGGGCCTTCGCAAGACGTCGAAGTACCGGCAGCGAGGGGTTCGTCTTCGTGCCCCGTTCAATCTCAGCGAGGTACGCCTGCGAGACCTTCGCCCGCTTCGCGAGCTCGGGCTGAGACCACTCCCGCCTTTCCCTGAGCCGCTTAACCATTCGCCCAGCGATAGGAAGTCAAGTGTGCTGATCGAACCCCGCTTCAGCGCCGCCCCGCCCTCATCGTCGGTCGCGCTTGATCCACGCCCCGATGAGCCCGAGGAGGATGCCAGCCGCGATGACGGCGACCATGAAACCGACCAGGGCGAGACCGAGTCGCTCAAGATCCGTCATGTTGAGCCTCCATTCGATCGTCTCCCCGGGAGCCTACTACAGCGCCCCTCCCTGCCGTTTGAACGGCTCCGGAGCGGCCTTGGGGCGCGGAGGGGCTTGCGCCATGGTCTCAGGCGCCGGGCGCGTCCTGGGCGACGAGCGGCGACGAGAGGGCACTCGCACGGCCGCTGGGCGATTGCGGCTCCAAGGAACCCGGAGGAACTCGGCGTCCACGATCGGACGAAGGGGCTCGCTGACTCGCGGCTCGACGGTTCGGCCGACCGGAACCCGGAAGCGTCACCCATCCTCGACCAGGGTGCGAGGGCGGAGTCGCGAGATCCTGAAATTCCGGCCAGCACTCGATCGACCGGGGCCGCAAAACCCAGTCGAGGAGGCGCTGGGCCAGGCGCGCGTCATCGGACGCCCCGGCGACCTCCCAGCGGCACTGGGTCGTCCCCACCCTGGAGCGCCGGCCGACGCCCCGCGCCAAGCCGAAGGGCGAGCCCGCCGCACTTTGCCCGGTTCGCGTACGGCTCCGGCTGGCGCAAGGGCGAGCTGAGAAAGCTCGAGTGGTCCGACGTCGACAAGGACAACGCTCGGGCGACGCTCCGGCGGGAGCATTCCAAGAACGGCGAGCCGCGGGTCCTGCCGCTGGTCGGCGAGCTGGCCCAGATCATCGCTCGCCGCCGTCGGGAGCGGGCGTACACGACGCTGGCCGAGGAGGCGGCGGAGTCGCGGTTCGTCTTCCATCGCTCCGGCGACGGTCGGGGACTTCCGCAAAGGGTGGGCGGCGGCGTGCATCGCGGCCGGGTTTGCCAAGCCGAAGGTCCGCCGCGACGGTCGTCCAGTGCTCGCCCACAACGGCCAGCCCATCATGAAGGCGACGCTGATCTTCCACGATCTGCGGCGCTCGGCCGTCCGCAACCTCGTGGCGGCCGGCGTCGACCAGGCGGTGGCGATGCGTGTGACCGAGCACCAGACGATCAGCGTGTTTCAGCGCTACCGGATCGTCTCCGACGACGACGTGCGCGCGGCGCTCGAGCGGACGCAGGCCGCGCTCACACGCGTGGCCGAGGCCCCGGCGCCGGCAGGACCGGGGCACAATCCGGGGCACAACGGAGTGGTCGTGGTACACTCCCGGAGTCTAAGTCGTTGATTTCGGATGCGGGCTCGTGGTGCAGCCTGGTTAGCACACTGGACTGTCAATCCAGAGGTCGCGGGTTCAAGTCCCGTCGAGCCCGCCATTTCAATTGCTTGCGTGCCGCCGCGTACTGGATCGAAAAATCCTGATGTCCGCGCGTCCTTGCCCAACAGGTTCTCAGCCGCTTAGCGAAGCCCTCTTCGCGCTGTAGCTGAAAATGTCACCGGAACTGTCACCAAACGCGGCATTTAGAGGCTTCTGATCCAGAGGAAAAGCTCAGCGAGCTCTCGGTGCGTGAGGTCGGTTGACTCTGTGACTACCGGTGACTACCATGACGGCATGAAGTCCGTTGGCGTGAAGCAGCTCAAGGCCCGTCTCTCGGAATACATCCGACTGGTGAGAACCGGCGAAACCGTACTGATCACGGACCGCGACGAAGTCGTTGCTGAGCTGCGCCCCGCCCACCGGCACGGACGCGGCGGGCAGTCCGTCGAGGAACGACTGCAGGCCCTGGCCGAGAGGGGGGAACTCACCCGACCGAGCCTGCCCAAGGGCGACTGGACCTGGAAGGTCAAGGGACTCGGGCTGCCCCCGAGCACAGCGGCCCGATTGCTCGACGAGGTTCGCGGCGATCGGAGCTGACCCGGTTCCCGGCACACTGCTGTATCTCGACACGTCGGCGGTGCTCCGGGCAACGCTCGAAAGCGGAACCGCGCTGGAGATCGAGCGGCGGATTCGATCGGCGCGCGTCCTCGTGTCCTCGCGTCTGTCCCTGGTGGAGTCGTGCCGCGTGCTCAGCAGACTGCGCGCGCTCGGTGTCGCTCGAGAGGACCGGCTTGCCGACGCCGAGAGAGACATCGCCGCGCTCTGGGCGCGGTGCGAACTGTGGGAGATCACTCGGCGCGTCTGTGAGATGGCATGTGACGTCGCCCACGGCCGAGTGTTGCGGGCCCTGGACGCCATCCACCTCGCCACCTTCGTGCTCGCCCGACGCGAACTCGAGGGACTCGAGCTGGTGACGGTCGACGAGCGCCTCCTGGCCGCAGTGGCGGGACACGGTGATGCCGGCGCATAGCATTCCGAGGCGCGACGAGTGAAGGCGGTGATCAGCGCCCGCGAACGAATCGCGTGATCAAGGGACGCCAACAGACCACGTGCTAGGCTCGCAGCAGCTGGAAGGGGCGGGCGCCAGGTGAGCCCGTCCCAGCGTGCTTGCCTGGCTCGAAAGCCGTGCAGTATGATCCCCGTCACATCGCCCGTACCGCCGACGTCCGGACTTCTGGAGGCTGCACATGACTCACGGTCG
>Ga0209056_10000099_pt1 | contig 88660 bp, 88 predicted proteins | sample GraSoiAngelo_114_FD_185876 | JGI IMG/M metagenome (GOLD analysis project Ga0209056, IMG submission 185876) | Grasslands soil microbial communities from the Angelo Coastal Reserve, California, USA - 14_0903_13_40cm (SPAdes) (version 2) | ecosystem: Environmental > Terrestrial > Soil > Grasslands... | reverse complement strand
GTGGGCGTCATGCTCGATACCATGCGTCAGGTGGAGACACACCTGATTCAGCGGCATTACGATGGGTTTCTGCGCAAGGGCCGGATTCGGGGCCGATCATTTGATCGCGCTTCGTATGCTCGCGGCGAGGCAGCAGCAGGCGGCACGCTGATGTGGCTGTACGTGGGGATCGCCGCGCTGGTGATTGCCGGGGTCGCCATTTTTCTTTACGGGCGATAGAACAGTAGTGAAAAGGCGGCTTGTTCTTCTTGGCCCGCCCGGTTCAGGCAAAGGAACCCAGGCAGAAATGATTACGCGCCACTTCGGCATTCCCGTTACGTCTCCTGGCGCTATCTTGCGCCGTGAACGCGATCTCGGCACACCTCTCGGGCAGGAGACTGCTGAAGCGCTTCGAAGCGGCGGGCTCGTCTCGGACAAAATCATTATTCAATTAATCGAGGACTGGTTGCGTTTGCATGGTGGTCACGGGTTCGTCTTCGACGGTTTTCCTCGCACGCTGCCACAGGCCGAGAGCTTAAATTCCATGTTGGCAAGGTTGCGCACTGCCTTGGATTTGGTGATCTGGCTGGAAGTGTCGGAGGAGACTGTCAGGGACCGTATCGCGGGCCGGCTTCAATGCGGCGAATGTGGTTTTACCACCAGCTCATCGAGCGCACAGTTTGCCAATCGTCCCGTATGCCCTTATTGCGACGGGCGATTGGAGCGCCGCAACGACGATGACTTGGGCGTGTTGCAAACGCGCTTGCAGGAGTTCCACACCAAGACCGAACCGCTAGCCTCCTTTTATACAAAAATGTCAGTATTGCGTCGGATCGACGGTAACCGGGATCGCGAAGCGGTCTTCGGCGATATCTCGCGATTAATTGAAGGGAAGAACGCGAAATGATCCCGATCAAGAATACCAGGGAAATCGAGAAGATGCGGCAGGCGTGTCGCACGGCGAGCGACATCTTGGATCGCGTTCGCGACTTGGTTCGCCCCGGCATTACCACCAAGGAAATCGATGAAGCGGCCGCGGACTTCATGAACGAAGCCCATGTAAAGAGTGCATTTCTCGGCTATCGGCTCGGGCACCGCGTTTTTCCGGGCAATATTTGCATCTCGCTCAACGACGAAGTGGTTCATGGCATCGGCAGCCAACGGCGCATTCAATACGGCGAGATTGTGAAACTGGACATCGGCATAATTCAGGATGGCTGGGTAGGGGATAACGCCACGACTGTTCCCGTCGGAATCATTGATGAACGGACGGATCAGCTGCTGCGCGTCACCGAAAATGCGCTCGCGCGTGCAATTAAGGTTGCTCGAGAAGGCCGACGCGTCGGCGACATCTGCGCTGAAATCGAGGATGAGGCGCGACGCTTTAGCTTTTCGGTCGTGCGCGAATTTGTTGGACACGGGGTAGGACGAAAGATGCACGAGGAACCGCAAATTCCCAATTACGGCAAACGCGGTAGCGGCCCGAAGCTAAAAGCAGGCATGACCCTGGCCATTGAGCCGATGATTAATATCGGGACGTCCGACGTAAGATTGCTCGACGATGGTTGGACGGTGCGCACGGCGGATGGCATGCCCTCGGCACATTTCGAGCACACCGTCTTGATCACGAAGGACGAGCCAGAAATTCTGACATGGCGCGCAAAGACGCAATTGAAGTAGAAGGCACAGTGGTCGAGCTGCTGCCCAACACCATGTTTCGAGTTGAGTTGGCAAATGGCCATCGCGTTCTGGCCCATATCTCCGGGAAAATGCGTTTGCACTTCATTCGGATCTTGCCTGGAGACAAAGTTATGCTAGAGATTTCACCTTACGATTTGTCGAAGGGGCGAATTACTTATCGCCAAAAGTGACAACGCGGAGACGTCCCGCGTTCCCATTTCGCAGATTATGAAAGTACGACCATCAGTAAAAAGACTTTGTGCCAGTTGCAGGATCGTGAAACGCAAGAACGTATTGCACGTGATCTGCAAAAACCCGCGCCATAAGCAAAGACAAGGATGATGTCAATTAACGATTTAGCGATTTAAGATTGACCGTTTTAACTTTGTAACCTTGCAACTTTTGTAACAAACACCATGCCCAGATTACTCGGAGTCGAAATTCCAGCAGACAAACGCATCGAGGCGTCGCTCACTTACATCTACGGGATCGGCTTTAGCACAGCCAGGCGGATTCTCGAGCAGACCAACATCGATCCAAACCTGCGCGCGAAAAATCTTACGCCGCAGCAGTTGAACGAAATCATTCACGCAATCACCAATAACAAGATCAAGATCGAAGGCGATTTGCGCCGCGAAGTGCAGGGTAACTTGAAACGTCTTCAGGCAATTAATTCTTATCGCGGCATCCGTCACCGAAAAGGCTTGCCCGTGCGCGGACAGCGCACTTCCACAAATGCCCGTACGCGTAAGGGACCGCGCAAGACGGTAGGCGTGATCCGCAACCCGGAAGCCAAGGCCGGTAAAGTTTAACGGCTAACTAAAAATTATGGCTGACTCAGAGGAAGCAACCAATCCAACTCCCGAAGAACCGAAATTGGAGGAGTCGAAGCCAACGCCGGCTCCGGCGGTTTCGCAGGAAGAAGAGAAGGTCCAAGCTTCAAAGTCACAGGAAGACGAGAAGGCCCAAGCTTCAAAGTCGCAGGAACCTGAGAAGGCCCCAACTCCAAAGTCGCAGGAAGCTGAGAAGGTGCCAGCTGCAAAGGCCGACGCAGCAGCGAAGCCCGCCAAAAAACCAGCCAAGCAAAAAAAGGAACAGCCAGCTTCGGTGGCGGGAGCTTCCGAGAATCTTTCGCTTTCAGCCGATGACGTCGAGAAGCCAAAGGTCGTCAAAGCCAAAGGCAGCAAGAACGTTCATTCGGGCATCGCTCATGTGCTTTCGACGTTTAACAATACCATCGTGACGATCACCGACATGAAAGGCAACGTGATTGGGTGGTCGAGCGCCGGCAAAGTCGGCTTCAAGGGTTCGCGTAAAAGCACCGCTTACGCGGCGCAGATGGTTGCGCAGGACGCATCCCGGCAGGCGATGGGCCATGGGCTGAAAGAAGTCGAAGTTTTGGTGAAAGGGCCGGGAGCGGGGCGTGAGTCCGCCGTGCGCGCCTTGCAGGCAATCGGGCTCGATCTCACTGTAATCCGCGATGTTACTCCCGTGCCGCACAACGGTTGTCGCCCGCCAAAACAACGCCGCGTCTGATTAAAACGTTTCAACGCTTCAACCCTTCAACGCTTTAACGAACCCATGGCCAGGTACACAGGACCCAAAACAAAAGTAAGCCGGCGGTACGGTGTACCGATTTTCGGTTCGTCCAAAGCACTGGAGCGGAAAAATTATCCGCCGGGGATGCACGGTCCGCGAGGCGCGCGACGGAAACAATCCGATTACGCGATCGCGCTCGGTGAAAAACAGAAGCTGCGCTATCAATACGGACTTCTTGAGCGTCAGTTCCGGCGCATTTTCCAAAGCGCACTCCGCAAACGCGGCGTGACAGGTGAAACGCTGCTCCAGCTATTGGAGACGCGTCTCGACAACGTTGTTTACCGCCTTGGCCTGGCGAATACGCGCAGCGCCGCGCGCCAGCTTGTGTCGCACGGGCACGTACTCGTGAACGGACGCACCGTGAACATTGCTTCCTACAATGTGAAAGCGGGCGACGAGATCACGATCAAAGACAAACCGAAATCGCGCCAACTGGTGCTACGGAATCTTGATCTCACACAGATTGTTCCCGTGCCCGACTGGCTCACAGTCGATCGCGACGCGCTCAGCGGCAAGGTTGTGCACATCCCGTCTCGTGAAGAGATGCAGCCGATCGTCAACGAACAGCTCATCGTCGAGCTGTACTCGCGCTAACAGCTCCTGGCGATGCGTTCATTTTACGGAGCGTTGCCGGGATACCAGCCGAAATAGATAAAACTTTCTTTGTTGCAATTGTAGTTCCGCAGGAACATGAACACGGTCGCCCAGCCAAATTCACGAGCATACCTCACCAATGACCATCAGCTTCTCGGCGCGGCCGGGACATACTTCGTCATGAGTGAACTTTCGGCGCGCGGTTACCACGCTTCATGCATGTTCGGAAATGCGCCTCATGTGGATATCTTGGTCAGCTCCTCAGACGGCGCTCGAAGCATTGCCATTCAGGTTAAGACTACAGCTTTGGCGAAGCGATGGACCAGAAAGAGGAAAGAAGTAAAAAAGTTGACACAGCTTCAATGGTATCTCGGAAGAAAAGCTGCGAAGGCGAACCTCAAAGGTTTGTTCGTGGTCTTCGTGGATTTCGACAAGGGGAGCGCGTCCCCACTGACCGATTGTTATGTGGTTCCGTCGTCGTTTATCTACGAATTTTGCAAGAGTTGGATCGACGATAGCGACAAAAACAAAATGGTCCGCTTGCACATTTCACCAGCGCAAATCGAGCAGTATCGCGGAGCTTGGGACCTCATTAGAGATGCTTTAAAAGAGACAGAGCCAAACCAGGTGCTTCAGCCAGCAGCCGCGGCGCTTGGGATTTCGGCTGCCACTGAATAGTATGAGCCCATCGGCTTCGGCCATGTCCTCTTTGGAGCCGCCAAATTGTGTCAATAGGCTATCCGACCAGTTTGGTGGCTCTGATGCCGTAGCGGCGTTCTATGAGCGTCCGACGAATTTAATGCGACGGTCGCAGACGGGCGCTACAGCGATTCGATAAATTCCAGCGCTTTGTCGTAGCTGCGGCGCTGCAGATAATGCGCCAGCCGGGAATCAACTGGCTGCGGAAGCGCCTCTTGTAACCTGTCGATCTTTTGTGAAACCGTGCGCAGCCGCGTCATGTGCGCGTCTGCATTGCGGCGGCTTTCTTCGTCTTGAATGATCGCGAGACGTTCTCTTAGAGCCGCTTTAAGATTGGCAATCGCGTTGGATTCGGCGGACTGCCCGCCTCCGCCAAGGCGACGGCGGGCTGGGAGACCGCCGCTCCTTGAAGTGACAATCGCGTTTTCCATTGGTTCAGCGCGGGCCTAATTCGGAGAGAAGCTGTCGCCTCGCTTCGAGCCAATCCGATTCTGCATCACCCGGCAGCGCAAATCTGCGCCGGCGTTCGGAGATGAAGTAAGCACGGAGACGGACTGCGTCGTCCGATAGCTCCGTCATCGTGCCCGCCGCGGCGGGCATTGACACTTTTCCTATCCGCGCAGCCGGGCTCTTTTTGGCAGCGGGTCCAGAGGTTTTTCGCGTGGTCGATGTCCGGCGTGTTGCTGGCGTTTTCCTGATTTTCATTTCATCAGGTGACCCACCGGCTTCCGGTGGCGCTTGATTTTTACTTTGGACAACTTTCGTTTTCTTCGGCACAGATTGATTGGTGTTGATGGCTTCAATTCGTTTATCGTTCATCAGGCGGTTCGCAAGTGCTTTCTCGCTCTTCGTCAACAGCGGCGTAGATTAGGCGAAACGCGTTGGCATGAAACATTTCGTTTTTCGCTGGGCTGCCACAACGATTGCCGTAATGGTTGCCTCCTCAATAATGCACGGAATCCGTTATGACACTGTCGCGGCGCTGATCGGCGCCTCGCTTTTGCTCGGTATCCTCAACGCGTTTGTTCGGCCTTTTCTGTTGATTCTCAGTGCGCCGCTTATTCTCGTTACGCTCGGCTTTTTCATTCTTGTCCTAAACGGCCTGTTGCTGCTTGTCGTGCCGAGCGTTGTAGTCGGATTCCATGTGGATAGCTTTTGGAGTGCGTTCTGGGGCGCGATAGTTATCAGCATCGTTAGCTGGATTTTGAGCGCATTTTTCCGCGGGAGTGATGGGCACGTGCATGTGCTGACGCATCACACTCAGATGCGCCGCGTCCAGGGCAGGGTGATCGAACCTGAGAAATGACGAAGCAGGAATGCCAAAGCACGAAGGAATGACGAAATCCGAATGCCGAAGGCGCGGGAATTCGTCCCATTATCGAAGTTTGGTTCATTCGGTCTTTGTCATTGTTTCGTCATTCGTCATTGGGCATTTTCCCATCGCTGTGCGAGGTTCATGAACCTTGGACGTGAAACTCGCGCCATGAAACCACGAACCCGCACTAACCGAGATACTTGCTTAGGCGGGAGCGTAGTTCTGTGCGTGCGCGAAAGAGTACGCTTTTTACAGCGGGAACGGACAGCTCGAGGACCTCTGCAATCTGCTCATAGCTCAGCTGCTCATACCTGCGCAGCACCAGCGCCATCCGCTGGGTTTCTGGCAGTTGCAGGATTGCTTCCTCGATCGTTCGCTGAAGCTCCATCTCTAAAACCGACGCATCCGGTGCGAGATTCATCTCATCCTTCAAAGGTGGGTCCTCTGCGCCCGGTTCCGGCTGAAGTGGAACATGCGCGTGCCGCTTGGTGCGGCGCATTTCGTTGAAAACGAGATTACGCGTAATTTTCAACAGCCACGTGGTGAATTTGGCGCGTGGGACATATCGGCGCGCGCTTTTCCAGACTCGAATAAAGACCTGCTGCGCGATGTCTTCCACGTCCGAGTTACTGCCGAGCATGCGGGCCACCGTGCCCGCCACCAAAGCCTGATGCCTCTCAACGAGCTTCTCGAACGCCACTGTATCGCCTCGACCCACCAGCCGCATGAGCCGCACGTCGTCCGCGTCTTCGTCCGATCTCCCTTGGTTTCCTGGATCGTTGCCAGACATCGCTCACTTAGACGTTCGCACAAGACAAGGTTTGCAAGAAAAGTGGCAACTCGCCAAAACTTACCTTCACCCACATTCGTGGCCATGGTTTTTGTTGCAAGCTACAAGCGGCCTGTGCATGCTTGGCTGCCGAGGGCATGACCCTCAGCCTGCGCATGCATTACGAGCTTATCCCGAAAGAACTCAGACCGATTGCTGAAAAGGTTGAGGCGCAACAGCGGATCTCGGAGTCGGATGCGCTCAGTCTCTATGGTACGAACGATCTTAACGCTCTTGGAATGATTGCCAACATGGTGCGCGAGCGGAAGAACGGCAACTACGCAACCTACATTCACAATCGTTACATTAATTATTCCAACATCTGCATCTTGTCCTGCCAGTTCTGTGCTTTCGCCGCCAAAAAGCGTGATGCGCACGCGTTTGAATATGCAATTGACGAAATTGTCCGCGTAGTGAGCGATGCGCTCCCTGTCGGGGTTACGGAAGTGCATATGGTAGGCGGGCTGCATCCTACCCTGAAAAAAGAATGGTATCTCGATCTTTTGCGCCGACTGCGCGCGCTCGATCCGCAGCTTCACATCAAAGCATTCACCGCGATCGAGGTTCGTCATTTGGCCCAAAGAATCTTTCGCATGCCGATCCGCGACACGCTGGAGACTCTGCGCGAAGCCGGTCTCGGTTCGATCACGGGCGGTGGCGCCGAAATTTTCGATCCGGTTGTGCGCGATCAAATCTGCCGTGGCAAGGAGACCGCAGCCGAATGGCTGGAGGTGCATCGCACCTGGCATTCAATGGGCGGTCGCAGCACTTGCACGATGCTCTACGGTCACATCGAGACGCTCGCTCATCGCGCTGATCATTTGCGCCAGCTGCGTCAACTGCAAGATGAGACCGGGGGTTTTACCGGTTTTGTTCCGTTCGCTTTCGAACCGTCCCAGTCCCACGGGGTCCTTGCCCACATCAAACGCGCCTCCGCATTTGAACAACTTCGCAATCTCGCGGTGAGCCGAATTTACCTCGACAACATCGAGCACCTGACCGCTTATTGGGTCAGCTTGGGACTGCCTCTCGCGCAGGTCTCGCTTAGCTACGGCGTGGACGATCTACACGGCACAATTCTGGAGGAAAAGATTTTCCACATGGCCGGCGCCACCACGCCGCAGCAACAAACCGTAGCAGCGCTTGAACACGCCATCCGCGAAGCGGGGCGCGAGCCGGTCCAGCGCGATAGCCACTATCGCCATATATTGCCGAAGCCCAGCGAGAGACTCGCAGCCGCTCCGTCGCCAGAGCTCGCTTGCGCGTAAATGGTAGGGCGCGACCGCTCGCCACGGCGGAGCCCGTCCACGGCGGAGGCGGGCCGGGCGCCGCCACAACGAATGCTCCGCATCGGTTGCGTAAAATATCTTAACGCCCGTCCGCTCATTCGCGGCTGGCTAGACGAGGTCGAGTTCGATCATCCATCGGCGCTTTGCGAACGATTGGCGAATGGCGAGCTCGATGTTGCGCTCGTGTCCAGTTTCGAATTTCTGCGAAATCCGATTTATCGAATCTTTGATGACGTCTCGATTTCATCTGACGGACCGGTTTACAGCGTGGTGGTCGCGCACCGAGACGAAATTTCCCAAATCGACGAGATCGGACTCGATCCCGCGTCGGAGACTGCGGTCAATCTCCTGCGTTGTCTGCTCGGAGAGCTTGGATTAAATCCACATTTGAAGCAGCGTAGCACAGGCATCTTGCCTGTGGGGCCAGCGGGCGTCTCGCCTGCTGTGGTGAAATCAGGTTCTGCTGCTCCGGCGCAACTTCTCATCGGCGACCAAGCAATCCGCTTTCGTCAAAAACATGCAGACGAATTTCAATTTTGGGATCTTGGCGAGCAATGGCGGAAGCTTATCGGCCTTCCGTTCGTGTACGCGCTGTGGTTGATTCGCCCCGAAGTCGCGGATGCGAAAACGATCGCAAGCCGCCTTCGCACTCTGCGTGATAAGAATCTCGCCCATCTCGATCGGCTGATCGCAGCCGAAACAGAATTCGATCACCAATTCTGCGCCCGCTATTACCGCGAACATCTTCGATTCGGCTTTGGAGAAAAAGAAAAGGAAGGCTTGGGAAGATTCGCGAATCTATGCGCCAAGCATGGCTTGCTTCAGAAACGCGATCTTAGGTTCGCTCTCGTGTAGCCCAGGAAAAGGATTTCTAAGAATGTTTAACGTTCAGAAACTGCTGCTTCTCGAGTCATTGCCAGAGATACAAGTGATCCGCAGCGTCTTGTCAGGAAGTTCTCCGCGAATAAACTGATCGGTGCAACACCGATGGATTCTAGCGCCGCCTGAGGAGTTGAATGGAGGCGCGATTTTGTGGAGTAAAGTTTGCCGGTCGGAGTGCATCGCGCGATTGCTTTTGCGAAAAGGATTCCATTCAGCGGAGGAAGTTGAAAACTTTTTGCGGCCGCGTCTTAGCTCGTTGAGCGACCCGTTTTTGCTACCGCAAATGGACGCGGCGGTTTCTCGTATTCTCGCGGCGTTGGATCGACACGAGCGTATCGTCCTTTTCGGGGATTACGATGTAGATGGGGTGACTTCGCTGGCGTTGCTTAATGAAATGTTGCGCGCTTACAGCGGCACACCAGAACTGTTTTTGCCGTTGCGCATCGAGGAGGGCTACGGCTTGAGTCGGGAAAGTGTTGAGCGCTGTTTCGAACAACATCAGCCGCAATTGCTCATCGCCGTTGATTGCGGCACCTCTTCTGTCAATGAAGTTGCGGTTCTTAATGAGCTCGGTGTAGACGTGATTGTGCTCGATCATCATGAGCCGAAAGCGCAATTGCCGGGTTGCGTTGCGATTGTGAATCCGAAAATCGCTCGTGAAGCAGACAATCCTGTCTGCCCCTCCGAAGCTGACAGCATGTCGAATCCTCGCAGGCAGGATTGCCTGCGCCACTCAGGCTCGCCATTTGAATATCTTTGCAGTGTGGGGATCGTTTTCAAACTTTGTCACGCGCTGCTGAAGACGCGGCCGCTGCCCGAATTCGATTTGAAATCAAAGCTCGATCTTGTGGCACTCGGCACTGTCGCAGACATCGTGCCGCTGCATGGCGAGAACCGTGTTCTGGTGCAGCGCGGCGCAATCGAGATCGCCCGGACTTCGCGCATCGGCTTGCAGAAATTAATGCAAATCGCCGGAGTGCGCCCGCCAATTTTGCCCGATGACATTGGTTACCGGCTTGGGCCGCGATTAAACGCTGCGGGACGTTTGAGCACGGCGGAGAAATCTTTGCGACTGCTGCTCACGCAGGACGAAAGCGAAGCAACAATGCTCGCAGCGGAGCTGGATCGGCAAAATCGTGAACGTCAGGACGTGGAAATGCAAATCTTTGCCGCAGCCACAGAGAAAATCCATAATGAGTTCGATGCCACGCGTGATGCGGCCATTGTGTCGGGCGCACGCGGCTGGCACCCAGGAGTGCTTGGCATCGTGGCGTCACGCCTTGCTCGAAAATATCATCGTCCTGCGATTGTGATCGGTTTCGATGATAACGGCATCGGGAAGGGAAGTGGACGAAGCATCGACGGATTGAACTTGGTCGAAGCGCTGAATCGGTGCGCGGCCAGCCTCGACAAATATGGCGGACACGAGATGGCGGCCGGGTTGGCACTGTGCGAGGAAAATTTCGATCGTTTTGCCGAAGCATTCCGGAGCACTGCGCGCGAACTTCTTTCCCACGAAGCTCTGCAACCCTGCATTCGACTGGATCACGAGCTTCCGTTCACCGAGATCGATGTTGAATTTCTACGCTGGCACGAAATGTTGCAGCCGTTTGGAAATGGAAATCCGCAGCCGCTTTTCTTTGCGCGTGAAGTCGAGCCAGTCGTGCCGCCGCGCGTCGTAAAGGAAAAACATCTTATCTTTCGTCTGCGTCAGGGTGATCGCCATCGCCGCGCCGTTTATTTTGACGGGATGGCAAATCAGTTGCCGCCGCCGCCGTGGGATATCGCATTCCGAATTTGTGCGGATGAGTATGGGGGTGAGACATTAGTTGCCATGCACATCGAAGCGCTGCGAGCGGCGGAACGCTGCGAGGGTGATTAGTGATCGGTGAACAGTGAACAGCGTGAAATCACCTAATCGATCACAGATCACCGATCTTGGATCACAAACGACTTCGAAATCACCTCACGCGAGCCTTACGGTTTCGCAGTCACTCGAGGAATTAAGTTGGATTCCACGCCCGAAAATCCTCGCACTGCGGCGTCTCGGGATTGAGACAGTGGAAGATTTGCTTACTCATTTTCCGCGGCGCCACGAAGATCGCGCAGAGTTCCCGCAGTTTCCGCGTGAGGAAAGCGACGTTCCGGTTTGTCTCTGCGGCGAGGTGATCAAGACTTCGCTGCGCCGATTTGGCGGATGGAAGAAAATCTTTGAGGCCACGCTCGAAGAATCGCACCCAAATGCTCTGAGCGAGCCGCTGGTGTGCCGATGGTTCAACCTGCATTACGTGCAGAAGATGATTGCGACCGGGCAACGCCTGGTTGTTTTTGGCAAGCCGCGTCTGCGAGGAAAGCGGATTTGCATGGATCACCCGGAATTCGAGGTTATCGAGAATGATGAGGAAATATCGATCCATTTTCGCAGGATCACTCCAATCTATCCCGCCACGGAGGGTCTTTCGCAGCGGGTGTTGCGCAGTATTGTTTATCGGCTTTTGAAGGAAGTCGCTCCCGCGTCTGGGGGACTGGAAACATTATTGCCGCGTGCACTCATGAATAATGACATGACGACGGCAGCAGCCATTCGCGCAATTCATTTCCCGAACAATTGGCAGCAATGCGAGGCCGCCCGCGAGCAGCTGGTCCTCTCTGAATTTTTTGCGATGCAGATCCTGATTGCATCGCGACGGACAAATGCATCGATCCGCATCGGCGAGGCACATTGCGGACCCGGCACATTGTTCGACGAATTTGTGAAGTCGCTTCCGTTCGAACTAACGGCCGCGCAGAGAAAAGTCATCGGGGAAATTCGGCGCGACCTGGCGGCTGCGCACCCCATGAATCGTTTGCTACAGGGAGACGTTGGTTCAGGCAAGACCTTGGTCGCGATAGCGGCCATGCTTCTGGTGGTTGAAGCCGGATATCAAGCCGCGTTCATGGCGCCGACGCAAATTCTAGCCGAGCAACACTATGATCTGCTGCGGCGCTGGCTCGATCCGCTGGGCGTGCGCGTTGCATTGCGAACGGCCGTGCGACAGGAAGAGAGCGGTCCGCTCCCGTTGTTTGCGCGGGAGCGTAACTCGGGAAACGCTGCTACTGTTCTGGGGAGCGCGCCCGTCTCGGGTGCTGGTGCTGTTGTCGCGACAGCACGAACTTCTGATGAACAGCGGTCTCACGAGAAAAGTTCGTCGTCGCGAGACGCAAAACATCTGGGGAGCACAGGCTGCCAGCCTGTCGTGTCCGGCAACCTGCCGGACACACGAGCGCATGCAAATCAAGCCGAGTCAAAATCTTCATCGAAGACTTCGCGGCAAGCTGCCGCGAAGGACAGGCTGGCAGCCTGTGCTCCCCAGAAACCGGCTATCGCCGAACCCATGTATTCCCGTCGCAACCTTCCCCACTTCGAGCGGCCATGGGTAAAATATGCAATCACGTTCGCGACGCGAAATCATCGTCAATTATCAGAAAAGGCACGCGACATCGTGCTGGAATCGGTGCTCCTCTGGAAAGACAGACGCTATGAACTGTATGCGGCATGCGTGATGCCAGACCACGTTCATCTTTTGATCGAACCAATGGTCGAGCGTCAGGATGATTCGGGGCAGTCCGTCTTTTTTTCGCTTTCGAAGATTCTTCATAGCATCAAGTCGTTTACCGCGAACCGAATCAACAAGATTGAGGACAGCAGCGAACCAGTTTGGGAAAAAGAATCGTTTGATCGGCTGATTCGATCGGATCGTGACTTGCAAGAGAAGTTCCACTACATCCTTCGCAATCCGTGGGATTCAGGCGTGGCAAAACAGAACGAAGATTATCAATGGGTTTGGACCCAGGATGACGAGGCCCGCAACAAAAGTTCGTTTCGGCGCGACGCCGAAACCAACACGCGAGACGCGTGTGCTCCCCAGACGCTCGCGCGCGACGAGCCCCACATCATCGTCGGGACGCACGCGTTGCTCTACGAATCGGTTTCGTTTTCGAATCTCGGACTTGTTGTAATTGATGAGCAGCACAAATTTGGTGTTGCTCAGCGCGCCAGATTAACGACGCGCGAACCGGCGCCCGATGTGCTGGTGATGACTGCCACGCCGATTCCGCGCACATTGACGATGACCATTTACGGTGACCTCGATGTTTCAACGATTGATGAAATGCCGCGGAACCGCGGCAAAATCGTCACCGCCGTGCGTGATGACTCGAAGCTCGGTGAGGTTCTTATTTTTCTGCGAACTCAATTGGAAGCAGGCCGCCAACTCTACGTGATCTATCCGTTGATCGATGAAAGCGAAAAATTAGACGTCAAAGCGGCAGCATCGGAGTACACGCTGTGGCGGGAACGGTTGCATCCGTTTCGCTGCGAGTTGCTTCACGGCCGCATTGCGCCAGTTGAAAAGCAGCAGATCATGGAACGCTTTCGGCGCGGCGAGACAAATGCGTTGATCAGCACGACTGTACTCGAGGTCGGTGTGGATGTCCCCAACGCCAGCGTGCTGCTGGTTGAGAACGCAGAGCGCTTTGGTCTGGCGCAACTGCATCAACTTCGGGGACGGATCGGCCGTGGAGAACATAAGTCGTATTGCATCTTCCTGACGTCGGCTCAGGCGGAAGTCTCAACAAAGCTCGCCGTTTTGGAAAGAACACGGGATGGGTTTGAAGTAGCCGAAGCAGACTGGGGGCTGCGTGGCCCCGGGGATTTGCTGGGCACCGCGCAAAGCGGTCTGCCTACACTCAAGATCGGCAACCTGAAGACTGATGCGGATTTAATGCGACGTGCCCACGCGGCCGCGCTATCGATCTTCGACGCAGATCCGTGTCTGGAATCGCCCGAGAATCAACGTTTTCGACGCCTAATTGTCGAACAACAGGGACGAACTTTTTCCAATGTCAGCTAATGAAAAATCTCGCGAAATTTTTGCTCTTTGTCTTGGTCGTCAGCGCGGGAATTTCCCTGCTGTATGATTACCGTCTTAAACACGGAGGATTAAAGCTACCGTCCGGGCGCACTCCGGAAAAGTACACGCTGGCCTCCGAGCCGAGCGTGGACTCAAAACAAGTCGCTTCGCTGGAGGCCTTGAACCGAGAACGGCGCGCGCTGATTAAAAGCGTGGTGCCGTCTGTTGTGGCGGTTAAAACATCGAAGAAGATCGGCGTTCGACGCGAATACGGGCTCGATCCGTTTGAGTTTTTCTTTCCGAATCAGCGAAGATCGCGGAACCCAAATGATGAAGCGCTGGTGCAAAATTCGCTAGGCTCTGGCGTCATCGTGACGAACGAAGGTCACATTATCACCAACAATCATGTGGTCACCGACAGGGGGGGCAATCCGGTTGATCAAATTGAAGTCCAACTAAGCGATGGACGAACACAAAAGGCGCGGCTAATAGGCGCCGATGATCAGGTCGATGTGGCTGTGCTGAAGATCGATGATCCGGGCGTCAAGCCACTGAAACTTGCTGACTCGGACATGGTGCAGCCCGGGGATTTTGTCCTGGCCATCGGCAATCCGCTGGGATTTGAGGAAACAGTGACAGACGGAATCATCAGTTCGAAAGGACGGCCGAATCGCAGCGATTTTTTCGCTGATTTGCTGCAGACGAATGCGGCAATCAATCCGGGAAACAGCGGTGGCCCGCTAGTCAATCTCCGGGGTGAAGTAATCGGCATCAACACTGTGATCGCCTCCACGACTGGCGGCTCGCAGGGACTGGGTTTCGCGATTCCGTCGAACACGGTTCGCATGTCGTTGGAAAGCTTGTTAAAGCAGGGTCGGATCATACGTGGTTATCTTGGGATCCAGACGCGCCCGTTGCAGCCGGGACAAAACAGCACGGACAGCGAAGGAGTCGTAGTTGATGGCGTAATGCCGGGATCGCCCGCGGCTCAGGCGCAACTGCAACCAGGCGATGTCATTCGCAAATTCAATGATCATGAGGTGACAAATATTCGCGCACTCAGAAGCATGGTGGCGCAGACCGAGTTGAATAAGAATGTCGAGCTGGAAGTCCTGCGTGAGGGCAAACCCTTAAAGGTGACTACTCAAATCAAGGAGCAGCCAGTTGATTACCAAACCACGGGCGTGCTGCCACGAGGAAATCAGCCGCAGGCGCAAAACCCGCGACAACCGAGCGATGAAGAAAAGGCGAGCAGTCCTCTTGCTTCGATTCGCGTCGATGAACTAACGCCCGAGATGGCGAGTCAGCTTGATCTCCCGGCCAATGTGCGAGGCGTATTGGTGGCGAGCGTCGATCCTGATAGTGGCGCGGCGGAATTGCAGAAGGGGGATGTGATCGAAGAAATCAATCAACAGCCAGTCACATCAGTTTCGGACTACAACAAGATTGCTGCCTCACTTGATCCGAGCCAGCCGCAAGTCTTATCGGTTTGCCGACATCGGATACGTTCGTTCCTAGTCTTGCGACCGCGGTAATTTGTGTGGCCGGTGCTTGTGTCGAGCAGCGTCAGCACGCGATCGCGTGGCGCCGGCAAACGCCGGAGAGCATTTCCCAAAGCGCGTCGAGAACGCGGTTCACTGATGCTTTTACGGACGGGAAATTTTGCTTGTTGATGTAGGCGTCGAGCATCTTTCGCTCGTCGGCAGAATGCTCGCGATCTGCTTCGAGGTGAACAGTGAAATACTGATAATTTTCCGGATTAGTGAAGCCGTAATGTTTCTTCAATCCGTCAATCTTCGACACGCAGATCGCAGGAATTTGGCTCTCGTAAGCGTAGAGAGCTGCGAGACCTTCGACTGTCGATCGATCGCGGCAAACAGCGCGGAAGGTGGCAACCAAGTTCTTTGTTTCCGGCCATTTGGCTGCGTTTTGCGCATCCGGCTGAGAGACACCGAGACCTTTAGCAAACCGAAGCCAAAGCTCGGGATGATTCGGCGAGCTCGCTTCTTCATCGATCAAATTGTTGAGCAACTGTTTCCGGGTCGGTTGATCGTGGCAGTTCGCGTGCACAGCGGAAAGATAGGTCGGAAACGCTGCGACGTGATGATAGTACTGCCGCACATAATCCGCGAGCGCTTGCTTGCTTAACTCACCGCGCGTCCATGCGAGATAAAACGGATGTTTCAACAGATGTTTCGCAGCGACGTCATTGTCGATTTGGTCGAGATGTATGTTCATAAGCTTTTTGTCTTCCACAGATTTACGCAGATTTACACAGATTCAGGCAATCTCGATTTTTGCAATCTGGGAATCTGCGAAATCTGTGGATCATTTTCATGCAGATTTCAAAATGTGTTTAATGCCGCGGATGGGGATGACGACCCAGGTGGGGCGATGGTTTAGCTCGTAGCCGATTTCATACACGGCTTTGTCGAGCAGGTAGGCTTCGAGCATGATTTGAAAGTCTGCGCTGCTTTTCGGGATGAAAATCGCGCCAGTAGTCCTGTTCAAATAGCTTTGCAGAAAGACGCTGCTTATTTGGCGGTACCAGAGGTCGGCCCACCGCTCGAGGAACGGCACATCTTCTTTTCGCATGGCCGGCTGCCAAAGCGCGCTGTAAGCGGCGTACTGGAAGGAGCGCATCATGCCGGCGACATCACGCAGCGCGGACCGTTTCAGCTTGCGTTCGCTGAGCGCCCGTGCCGGTTCGCCTTCAAAATCCAGAATGACAACATCTTTTCCGGTATACAGCAACTGCCCGAGATGATAGTCCCCGTGAATCCTTATTTTCGCGGCATTGGTGCGGCGATCGAGCAGCCGCTTTTCGCGTGCAAGTATTTCCTGCTCCGCGGCGAGCACTTCCTTCGCTTCGTCTCGAAATGCCCGGGAGAGGTCCGGCAATTTCTTTTCCAGAAGAGTAAACGTTCGTCGCAACGATGTGCGCATTGTCTGATAAACAGAACGCTGCGCCATGGCGTTGAATGCCTCAGGACCGAACGCAGGATCATTTGGAGATGACGCGAGCGCGAGATGCAATTCGCCGGTGCGTTGCCCAACCAGCTTTACTTTTTCAGGGTAAACGCCGCCGATCAGCTCATCCAGCAGCGCACCCGGGGCCGCGCTTTCATTCTGAAGGTCGGCTTTGCGCCCGAGTACCCGCTCATAATAGCGACCCACCGCGTCCACACTGCGCGTCCAAACGTCGCCTTCATTTGCAGCAGCGCGTTGTAATAGGCACACGACCGTCGGTTCTGCTTTTGCCCGGCGATATTCAATCGCACCGACGAATGCTGGCACATTCGCAAAATCCGTCCTTTCGGTTAGGAACCGGTTGATTTCGACATCGGGATTAACGCCGTCCTCGATCTTGCGATAGAGTTTAAGGAAAAACTTGTTATCAAAGAGCATCGAGGAGTTGCTCTGCTCTCCGCTTACTACCTGTGAATTACCAGAGATAGCGCTTCCATCCGCCTCAGATCTGCTGGCAACGACGCCGACAAAGTCGCCAGCCCGCGCCTTCATCGGCTGGCGGCGCATGATCGCTTCGAATAATTGCGAGCGAAACGTTGCGTCCCAGACCGCGTCGAACAAAACTGCTCCGCTGCCGCCTCCGAACCGTGCAATAATCGCCTGCGGGGCGCTCTGGGAAACCGAGCGCGCCACGTCGCCCGAACCGATCTTTACTGGGATAGCATACGTTTCCGTAGGAGCATCCAGATAGCTAATCTCAATGAACCAGAGTTGCGCGCTATCCCCATCCTCGGAAATAGGAAGCTGCTCGATCACCTTGAGATCGCGAAAAGTCCGCGCCTTGGAACCGAACCAGCGACAGTTGCGGACGTACGTGGGTAAGATTTCGCGCTCGAGCTGTTCGCGCTGACTATCGTGAAGCAGGACCTCCAGCTGAGCCGACGCTTTCAGAGTCGGCACAACGCGTTTCTTCAAAGCCCGGCGAGCGTCCATCGGCGCTTGCAAGGCGAACCAGTAATAGGCATGCGGTCCAAGCGTGATGACATAACGCGATTTCCTGATCGGGCGAAACAGGTTTCGACTGAAAACCTCCATGGGCACGCACCCCACGAACCGCGAAAGATCCAACTCCGCAGACTGCGCGAAGCGCGAAAGATTCGCTACCACCACGATGGTCTCGTTTTCCCACCGGCGAAGGAACGCCAAGACTTTCGCATTATCCGGGTAGAGAAACTCAAGAGAGCCGCGCGAGAACGCCTTGAAGTTTTTTCGCATAGCAATGACTCGACGCGTCCACCACAGGAACGAAGAAAGATTTTTCTGCTGGTTCTCGACGTTGACAGCTTCGTAATGATATTCGGGATCGATGGTGACCGGCAGATAAAGCTGCTGCGGGTTCGCTCTCGAAAATCCCGCGTTGCGGTCCGGGCTCCACTGCATTGGCGTGCGGCAGCCATTGCGATCGCCCAGATAAAAATTGTCTCCCATGCCGATCTCATCTCCATAGTAGACGATGGGCGTGCCAGGCATTGAGAATAGCAGCGTGTTGAGCAGCTCGATTTTCCGGCGACTGTTTGCAAGCAACGGAGCAAGTCGCCTGCGGATACCAAGATTAATCCGCGCGTGCGGATCGGTGGCGTAAACCCGATACATGTAGTCGCGCTCCTCATCCGTGACCATCTCGAGTGTGAGCTCGTCGTGGTTGCGTAGAAACATCGCCCACTGGCAGTTCTCGGGGATCGACGGAGTCTGCTCCATTATGTCGATAATCGGAAAGCGATCTTCCATCTGCAGCGCCATGAACATGCGCGGCATGAGCGGGAAGTGAAAACTCATGTGCGACTCGTCGCCTTTGCCGAAATAAGCGGCCGCGTCCTCCGGCCATTGGTTGGCCTCTGCAAGCAGCATGCGGTTCGGGAACTTCGCATCGACGTGAGCGCGTAGTGTGCGGAGATATACATGCGTCTCAGGCAGATTCTCAGAGTTGGTGTCTTCCCGTTCGTACAGGTACGGGACGGCATCGAGACGAAGCCCGTCTACACCCATGGATAACCAGAAGTCGCAGACCTTCTCCACTGCATCATGCACGGCCGGATTATCAAAGTTCAGGTCCGGTTGGTGCGAATAAAACCGATGCCAGTAGTACGCTTTTGCAACAGGGTCCCAGGCCCAGTTCGATGTTTCGAAATCTTTGAAAATGATTCGCGCATCCTTGTATTTTTCCGGCGTGTTGCTCCAGACATAGAAATCCTTGTATACAAGGTCTTCGTTTGAGATGCCCGCACCTGCGTAGGTGGATCCGGGCCGGCCGGAGTCACCGACTCCAGCTACAGCCACCGCGCGTCGGGATTTTTGGAACCACGGATTCTGATCCGAAGTGTGGTTAATTACGAGTTCTGTGATGACGCGCAGGTTACGTTGATGTGCAGCGTCCAGGAGCGCACGGAAATCGTCGAGCGTGCCAAAATTCGGGTTGACGTCAAAATAATCGGCGATGTCGTAGCCGTCATCGCGCAGAGGGGACGGGTAGAATGGCAGCAGCCAGATTGCAGTGACTCCAAGCTCCTGCAGATAATCCAGCTTTTCGATCAACCCGCGGAAATCGCCCATCCCATCGCCGTCGCCATCGCAAAAAGTCTTGACGTGCAGTTCGTAGATGATCGCGTCCTTGTACCAGAGCGGATCGACAGATGTGTCATTGGGTCCCTGTGCCATGTGATTAACTTTTGACGCACAAAACGCGGCGCGCAATCAATGGATTTCGCAGTCGCAAAACTGGTGGACGAAGTCGCCTGCGCAGATTAAGACACGCGATTGCACCACTGTACTCGATTCTTGTTTCTAATTGCTGCAATTCTTAATTGCAAATGGAACCATCCGAAGTAATTGCTTCCACGCGCCGCAAGCCAAAGAAACGCGTGCGCCTGTCAAAGCCGCGAGCCCAACCGCGCTCTGTTGTGCCGCAACTCGAACCGGGAGCTCCGAGTGATTTCGAATTGATGAAAGCGATCCAAGCCGCTGACCCCGATGCCCTCTCTCAGCTCTACGATCGATACAATGGGATCCTGAAGGCGCTTATCCTAAGGGTAATTCACAATGAAGCCGAGGCCGATGATCTGCTGCAGGAGATTTTCATGGAAATCTGGAAACAGGCAAAAAACTTCTCTGCTCAAAAAGGCAAACCGCTTGGCTGGATGGTTACACTGGCCCGGCGCCGCGCGATTGATGGCCTGCGCAAGAAGCAGGCCTATGCGCGTGCGGAGGAACGCTTGCAAAATGAAATTGAACAGCAACCTGATGCGTGGGTGCATAACGCTACCGAAGAAGAAATCCTGCTGAGCGACACTCGCGCCCTCATCCGAAAGGTAATCAGAGGACTTCCCTCGGCCCAACAGCAGGCAATCGATCTCGCATTTTTTCGTGGCATGAGCCAGCGCGAAATCGCGGCCAAAACGAATACACCATTAGGCACTGTAAAGACGAGGCTTGAGCTGGGACTGAAAAAAATTTATGACGGCCTTAAGGAGTTGAGAGATGAACTTTAGCGAATTCCAGAACCAGGCTCGGCTCTATGTGATCGGCGCGCTGGAGCCGGAAGAAGTCGAGGAATTCGAGAACGCGCGGAAGAAGTTCGGGAAGAAGGGCGAAGAATTCATCACCAAATGCTACGCGCTGCATGAAGCATTTGCCCTAAGTTTGCGCCCGGCGAAAGCTTCTTCCACAATCAAGGAGCGGCTGATGGCTATGGTCAAGGCAAAGCAGCAAGCCTGACTGCCCGGCCTGTTCTTCCTAGCTCTCGAGCTCGCGCAGAATAAATTCCTGCAGAAAACCGTAGAAGTTCACCTGAAACAAACTCAGGTCCCGGCGCGATCCGATGGGTGAGCGAAAGTGATCGTTTAGTTCATTTTCGGTGAAATTATTTTTTGCAGCTATGACGAGGCGCGCCTGATTAAGCGCGCTCAGCCATGCATCGGCGTGCTTGGAAGGAATCCGCAGCGTGCGGTTTGCAAAGCTTTTTTCATTGCCGTTCAGTTGCTGCAAATCAGCCGCCACCGTCTCTGTCGCCGTTTGGAAAAGACGCCTTAGCTCGGGTTCGACATACATTCTCCACTCCGCGCACAATTCTGTTTGTTTTCCATTGGACGGTGCACTGAAGAGGCGCTGTTCGGCCGCCTGTACACCGTCTGGGTTCGCGCTTGCCGGAATTTGCCGAAGGAGCTCTGCAAGAAAGGGGTCCAGTTCGGAGATCTCGATGTGGTGGTTGCGCCGGCGAATTTCCATATCAGCACGTCTTCTCCAGGGTGGCAAGCAGGAGGTAACCATGCAGCTGCTGGACATATAGCTCGGCGCGCTCGCGCATGCCGCTCCACAAAATCGACCGGCCTTTCTGGTGCACTTCCAACATGTGTCTTTCTGCCTTCTCGCGCGGATAACCGAAAACCCGCTGGAAAACCATCGTCACGTAACTCATCAAGTTCACCGGATCATTGTGCACCACCACCTGCCACGGAACATCGAGCTCGTCTTCCGAACGCGTTTCTTGTTCGACCGTAGGCTCCGCCGTGGTCATGGTTCCCGCCTTCTCGTTCGAGACATGAGTCATCTCTTCGATGTCTTTGATCTGCGCCGGGCATCCGCCGTCCCGCCGTGGCCCGCAACTCATGCTGAAAAGGCTAACATACGCCGCCCTCAGTTCAAACCTGCTGTAGCCGGCATCGGTGATGCTGGATCGTGGAGATTCGTTCTGCCGGGATCATCGATCCCGGCTACAGTCGCCCAGGATTTTTGCCTGCATTTTCTCCATTCTGCGCGCGCCGAGCTGGGTTCGATCATCGAATCCATGCAGATGTAAGATGCCATGAACTATGTACAGCTGAAGCTCGTGCAGCAGCGAGTTTCCAAACGCACGAGCGTGTCGTTTAGCCATCTTAACGCTGATAAAAATTTCACCGTGTTGAAATGTTAGCACGTCGGTAGGACCCTTTTGCCCGAGAAACTGCCGATGTAACCGCGACATCCGGCGATCGGAAATGAGCCAGACGGAAATCTCCCGCAGTTTGGTCAAATCGCTCCGTTTCCGGCTTCGCAACTGTAAACAACGAGGGATGACCTTGAGCGCGAACTTTTGCAGCTCGGCAACATTGACCGGGATTTTCCGCTGGAGATTGCGCACACTGATTCGGGCCGACATTTTCCCATTTAGCGATTTAGCGATTCAGTGATTTAACGATTGCGCTTTGCACTCGTGAGCGATGCCGCAAAGATCTTTAATAGCTCTTCACATTCTTTCATCAGCGGGTCGATCAGCTTCATGTCGACCAATTCGGCTTCTACCAACAATTCGAACCAGAACAGCGTTTCATCAGCTTCTTCAGTCACGACGCTGATTTTGGAAATGAAATCAGCCGCAGAGCGCGCCCAGCATGCCGACCGGTAGTTGGCGGCGAGAGAGGTTCCCGAACGGAGAAACTGTCTCCCGATTATGCGTGCGGCTTCGTCTTTCGGGAGTCTCGCAAATGCTTTGATAACGCGGACGGCGAATTTCTTCGCTCTGTCCTGCAACTGCTTAGCTTGATTCAGTGTGTTCATAGCCAATCGTTAAATCACTAAATCGCTAAATCTTTAAATTCTTTTCACGCCGGCGGTCTTTGCTCCGATTGAAAGTTGCGCGTGATCAATCGTGCGCCTTTGTCGAAGGTGAGATACGCCCACGCCCATTGAAAGAGGACGACCAAGCGGTTGCGGAAGCCAACCAAAAAGACGATGTGCACAAACAGCCATGCCAGCCACGCAGGAAGACCGCTGAGATGCATGAACCTTAAATCCGCGACAGCTTTGTTCCGCCCAATCGTCGCCATTGTTCCCTTGTCCCAATAACGGAAGCGTTGTGGCTTACGTCCGTGTGTCATCGCTAGTACATTGCGCGCGGCGTGGCGGCCCTGTTGCATCGCTACTGGCGAGATTCCCGGCAACGGCTTCCCAGTTTGATGTGGAAAATTTGCAAGGTCGCCAATCACCTGGACTTCTGGATGCCCGGGAATGGTAAGGTCGTCGTTCACGATGACGCGGCCGACGCGGTCAACCGGTGCGCCGAGCGTTTTCCCGACGAACGACGCATTGTTGCCGGCCGCCCAAATTTTCACGCGGCAAGGAATAAATTCGCCGTTCACTTGCACTCCTGCCTCGCTAAGATTCGTTGCCCGTGCGCCGGTGCGCACTTCCACCCCCAGGTCCTCCAGCTGTTTTCGCGCGCTGGCTGATAAGTCCTCTGGATAAGCGGCCAACAGACGTGGTTCGCCTTCTATGAGAACGACACGCGCTTCTGATGGATCGATGTGGCGAAAATCCTTGGCCAACGTGTGGCGGGAGATCTCTGCGATCGCTCCGGCCATTTCAACCCCCGTGGGTCCGCCCCCGATGATCACGAAATTCAATGCCGCACGCCGCGCGGCTTCATCTGTGATTTTTTCTGCATACTCGAAGGCCAAAAGAATCCGGCGGCGCAGCTCAATCGCGTCCTCGAGACTTTTTAATCCGGGGGCGAGTTTTTCCCACTCGTCATGTCCGAAGTAGGAATGTCGAGCACCGGTCGCGAGGATCAGGTAGTCATAATCGATATCCAGATCGACCGTTTTTACTTTTTTGGCATCGACATCAATGGATTGCACCTCCGCAAGGATCACTTCCACGTTCCTGCATTTGCTCAGGACTGCACGCACGGGGGCAGCAATGTCGGCCGGTGAGAGTGCGGCTGTCGCCACCTGATAGAGTAAAGGTTGGAAGAGATGGTAATTTGTGCGGTCGATCACCGTGACGTTTACATCTTTACAGGCAAGCTTTTTGGCTGCCTCGAGCCCGCCAAATCCAGAACCGACAATGATGACGCGCGGTTTTGAATTCATTCAGTGATTAAACGATTCAGAGATTTAGCGATTAGCCTGGTCGTGTGAGGCATCCTCAAATCTCGCTCATTTTTCGGTCAATCGTTAAATCTTTAATTCGCTAAATCGCTAATTGTGCTATGCTTCGCGCCCTATGCCGAAGTCAATTGCGCGAAGCAAAACACGTAAGGCAGTAGCCAAACGTTTTAAAATCACAGCGCGCGGCAAAGTGTTGCGAGCGCACTCTTCGCGACGCCATTTGTTGTCCGCTAAAAATGCCAAGCGGAAAAGGCGGCTAAGCAAAGCAGCGCGCGTGGACAATACGGACGTGGCTCGAATCAAGGCAAACCTGCCTTTCGGCTAAGCACTGCGCGCACCAGTTTTCCTGATTTAGTATTGGGGAGCGTCCGGCGGCGGTAGCGCTTCTGTGCTAGCCCGCCTTGTTCTGGTCGTCATGGTCGTGCTCGTAGTGGTCGCGCCGTACCACTGCCGGGCAGCCTCTAACGAATCGGGCGCAGGTTCTGGACTGTAGAGATCTCGCCGATTAACCAGCGTGGTGCAGGAGTTCGCGGCACCGAAAAGGACAATAACCAGAAGCAACCCCAGCGCTTTCACGGCGTCGATGCAAACAGAAGCGTGATGGCTTGTCAATACGCCAATTTTCGCAGAAAGCGCCTGCTTAGTTTACCCGCCGTGGCGGGAGAGCTTTCGGAGTTCGTGGTTGCACGTTGCGATTCTTGCGAGGAAATTTGTTTTCCGTCAGGGGCTATGGATTGAGGACTTACGAATCCCGCCAGGGCAGGAATGCAGCAACGGTAGTCTGATCCTCCTTGCCGTAGTTCTCTGGCGGACTTTTTTACAAGGTGGCGCGAGCCTCTGGCCCGCCGCGGCGGGCCAGACGCATGCGGTACTATGAAGCTTCTCAAGGTCAAAACGGCGCGCTTTTCGCAGGTCGTCGAAAAATGCGGTAAGCCGCAGGTTTATACTCTCTGGCAAAAACCGGCTGCGGATCGTCATCTCCAAGCGCAAATAAAGAAGAATCGCGTGATGACAATCCTGAAGAGCGAGAGCGGAACAGATTTCGGAATGGTTGGGTTCAAAGAAAGAAAAGGCACAACCTATCTCGTTTTTCTCAAATCGCTGAAATGGTTCGCAGACAAGCGGATCGTTGGAATCGACTGGTCGCTCGCGCGCGAGTAGTCGCGCAAAGATGGGCGAAAGATCGTCACCCCAAGTGTTGTAGCGTCCGCTGTCCTCAGCGGAGTTTTGCCTGCCGCCTGCAGGGTGATGCGCTGAGGACAGCGCACTCTACAGCCGGCGACGCCTATCCCGGCGGCCAGGCGAGCGCACGCTTGCCCAGCAAATGGACATGCAGATGTGGCACACTTTCACCCGCGTCAGGCCCGCAATTGATCACGACGCGGTAACCTTTCGACAACTCCAGTTTCTTTGCCATGTCGCGCGCGACCAGCAGTAATTTGCCAAGCAGCGCGCGGTCATCATCCGTCGCGTCCGTCAAACGTGAAACCACCTTTTTTGGCACGATCAGTACGTGCACGGGCGCTTGCGGGTTAACGTCGTGAAAAACGACTGCGTCGTCATCCTCCCAAATAATTTTCGCCGGGATTTGTCGTGCGATGATTTTTTCAAAAATCGTCATGGTTTTTCAGAGCTTGGAGTGTCAGTCACGGCATCGCTGTAAATCTGCGCAATCTGGCTGTAATTCAACGCGATTTTGTAAATGTCATTCCGAGGTCTCCCAAATACGAGAGTGATTTTTGGTGTAGGGATGACATGGTGCGAGCATGGGTCGCATCAACGCAACCCAACGCGGCTGCTCGACAAATCCAACCCCTCACCTTGATCCTCTCACCTTCTTCGAGGGGAGAGGCGACAAGAGCACCCTCGTGGACTGATCCTGATTTTGAAAGACTTAGAAATATGATGTCATCAGCAGCGAAGTCGGGGAACCCCGTGGCACAACTCGACGGTAACTTCGCGAGACGCCTCGACGGAGTCTGTCCTGAGCGAAGTCGAAGGACCTCGACAGGCTTTCAACGCACTGAGCAATCCAATCGCGCAAAATCAGGCGCCGATGTTAGTCTTTCGCGGACGAAGCAGACAATTTCCTCGCGCAGTGCGTCACAGGCACGCGTCCACGTTTTGACGCCGCGAAGGTGCTTCACGCAAGATTGAAGCGAACACAGCCGAAGATTGTCAGCGCCGGTTTCAATCAAGCTGCTGATTCGCTTTTCAAGAAGATCAAAAAACGCGAGTTCATAACCTGCGCCGGCATGGTGCGCAATGTCCAGTAACGAAATCGAAATCGGCGGCGGCGAAGGCGCAAAATGCGGCACAATCTCCTTGTAACCGATCGCTTTCAGCACGTAACGCACAGTTTGCGACAGCTGGTTAAACGCCACCACGTTTTCGTCATTTCGCAGGTGCAGATAAAAAGCAATGCTCTCAGTCACGTGATCGGTAAGCCACCAACTGGGATAACCGGCCTCGTCCGCGGCGCGCGTGATCGCAGCATGCAGCCAGTCGCGGCTGAATTCGAAGAGTTGTCCGGAATTTGTGCGGAGATATGGAAATTCTTCCTTAAACGCGACCATGATTCTTGTTCCGGATGTTGCGCGATCCTGGCGTGGAATTCTGCGCCGTCTCAGAAGGAAACAACTCCCGCTGGAGCGCATTGGGTTTTACGCGACGTCCCAACGTATGAATGGCGTCTACAAATTCATCGACATCCTGAAATCGCTGGTACACGGAGGCGTAACGCAAATAGGCTACTTCATCGATGGCGCGGAGTTTTTCGAGCACTTTCGCGCCAATCGCCGAGGACGGAACTTCGCGCCCCCCGGTTTCCAGTTCGTGAACAATCTCGTCCACAACATCCTCCAGCGTAAGAAGACTCGTAGAACGTTTTTCAAACGCTTTCGCGACGCTGGCGGCCAATTTACGGCGATCAAACGGTTCATGTGTTCTATTGCGCTTCACGACGCGGAGATCAGAGCGCTCGATCTCCTCATAAGTAGTGAAGCGATATTTACACTTCAAACATTCGCGGCGGCGGCGGATGCTGGAGGCATCGCGCGATTGACGGGAATCGATGACCTTGTCATCACGAGACCCGCACTTGGGGCAACGCATAGTGTTGAGCGGCTAATTACCACACAATAAGTTGTGGCGTCAATGCTTCTTTCACTAGATTCGCATGTGCAAAAAGCGACGCGAGGACGCGCCGCACTCCTGAAGCTTTCGCAAAACGGATAGATCGCCGCGTTGGATTTCGCACGCAGTTGCTCGTCCTCGTGACTTACAGGCCGAGGGCGGCCTGGCTCCATTGCCGCGTATTAATGGGTACTGGGGACGGCCTGCCCTCAGGCCGTTCACTCGAGTGCGATGCGTCCTCGCATCGCTTTTTAGGCTGGAGCTGTTGTTACCAAGCGACACCAGGATGTCGCATTGACGCAGCAATGCCTCAACGTTACACGGATTCGAGATGCCAAGCCGCACAACGCGCAGCACATCTTATGGCCCGTGGCTCGTCGGCCTTGGCGCGGCGCTTTGGGGCACAGAAAGCGCGTGGCGCATCCCGCTTAATGCGCTTTTTGACGCAAAGGTCATCGTCTTCTGGGAGCATGTGTTTATCCTCATCATGTTCCTGCCGATCCTGGTCTCGCAGTTATACGAGATTCCAAAAATTCACGCGCGCACGTGGGGCTTCCTGCTTTTCTCCGGGTTCGCCGGCTCGGCGGTTGGCACAATTTTTTTCACGTTGGCGTTGAAATACGGCAACCCGACGGTGGTAAACGTGATCCTGAATATCCAACCCGTTATCTCAACCATGGGCGCATTCCTGCTTTTTGGTGACCGGCTCGCGCGGCAATTCTTCTCTTACGCTGGCATCGCTATCGTGACTGGCATTTTCGTGTCTGTTGCGCATCCGACCATGATCGGAGTCTCCTTCGAGCGCGCCGGCCTCAATCTCGGCACAGGCTACGCGCTCGTCTGTGCCGTATTCTGGGGACTTGCAACCGTTGCGGGACGCGGTGTCATGACGGGCATGTCCCTCCGACTCGCCTCCAGCATGCGCATCGTCGTCGGGCTCGCCTGCATGACGGTGATTCTTTTGGCCTATGGGAAACTGAATGGCGCAGCGCTCTGGCCGCCGGCCGCGCAGGCGCACGTTACGAAAGCGATCGTTCTGTTGATTCTGCTTGCGTCGATCTCAGGCGGAATTCCACTCCTGATCTATTTCCAAGGCCTGCACCTCACGCGCGCATCGACGGCAGGCTACTTCGAGATGATGCAAACCCTCGCTGCCGTATGCATCACTTGGGGTTTCTTCCATGCCAGTCTTCACCCGCACCAGATCATTGCCGCCATCGTACTCATTGGTGCCGTGGCAATGGTGCATCACGTGCAACAACAGGTCGAGCCGGGAGGAAATCCTCGGTAGGCCAGCAGGCAAAACGTACTCCGCAGACTCACCTCGATTGTAGGTGGGGATTGACAGAATGGTAAGAATTCCTACTTTACGCGTATGACTGCAGTCCTGTCTGAGAAAGGTCAAATCACAATTCCGAAGCCCCTGCGGGAAAAGCTCGGTTTGCTGCCCGGTGCTGTGCTGGAATTTCAAGCGCTCAATGGAAGACTGGTTGGCAGCAAAAAAGTCGCTCACGATGTTTTCACAAAGTGGCGCGGGAAAGGCAATCTCCCCAAAGGGCTATCTGTCGATCGCTACCTGAAACGAACCCGCGATGCTGACCGCGGTTGACAGCTCGGTGCTACTGGATGTGCTGACCAATTCGGCAGCGCACGCTGATTCTTCAGAACAGGCGCTGCGCAAAGCCGCTGGGGAGGGCGGGCTGATAATTTGCAAGTGCGTGCTGGCCGAAATTCGTCCGGCGTTCGCAACCTCTGGGCAAGCCGACGAATTCCTGGGTGATTGGGAGCTGCGTTTTGTGCCATCCTCGCGCGAGAGCGCGCTGCTGGCCGGCGAAATCTTTGCTGCGTATGTGCAACGCACTCGCAGAAAAGGCGGCATTATTGCTGATTTCTTGATCGGCGCGCACGCGAAGGTCCACGCAGACCGGCTGCTTGCCCGCGACCGCGGCTATTTGCGCGATTATTTTTCTTCCCTGAAACTCCTCATTCCCAAATGACAAATTGCCGGTTGTTGCGAGGGAGCATCTGCGAGAGGCACCGAGAGCACGCCGCCAGAATCGATCCTGCGGAAGCACGTGTGGTCGCCACCTTGTGCTGCGACAAGCGCCACGACATTGCCGCCGCCTGCGGTCAGTTACGACTACAGACGAAGCTTTCAGCCCGAAGGTGAACGGAGCGATTGGGATCAGCGACATAGAAGGTAAAGCTGCGAGGGAAGCAGCGACCGAGCGGGGACGCGAGGGAGTTTCAAGTCCGACTTTCAGTCTGAAGCCGTCCTTCATCCTTCTTAATTTTTCCTTCTGCCTTTCTTCTGTTTTTGGTAAACTCCGCGCTCTGAGATGTTGGATGGAACTGAACTAAAATCTGAGTTTATTTCGCGTATGCCGACCGTAAGTCTAGATGATGTGAACAACCGGCGGATACGCCAGCTAATCGAGCAGTTTAACGCCGAGGAAGCGTATGATGCGGACGCTCACGCAGCCATAGCGCAACTTCGCGAGCTCGTCGCGAAGGCTGCCACTTTTGAGGAGCTATTTGGCGCCCTTCGCAAATCACGTTGGACGTTCCCTAGGCCGCTGCCGGTGGATGCCGTCGGCATGTGGGTTTAAGCCGGTCGGTGAAGAAGGCCCGATCGCTGCAGTCGCTTCCGCCGATTCAGGAGTTGATCCACGATGTTCGTGGCCGGCGCGTTTTGCTCGATGCGGATCCCGCTGCAATTTACGGTGTCACCACTGCGGCCTTAAACCAGGCAGTGAAGCGAAACGAGGCCCGCTTCCCGGCTGATTTTTGTCTTCGGTAAGCGACGGAGAGATCGAGACATTGATATCACAAAATGTGATATCAAAACCAACCCGCGGTGGCCGCACCAAGCCACCGCAGGTATTTACCGAGTACGGCGCTCTTCAAGCCGCGAACGTCTTGAGGAGCAAGCGAGCCGTCGCTATGAGCCTCTTTGTGATTCGAGCCTTCATTAAAATACGCGAACAGCTGGCTACTGACACTGCGATCCTCAGACGCCTCGCCGAAATCGACAAAACGCTCGGAGAAAGAACTGCACGAGCACGCGTCAAGTCCGAATCCGCATCGCATAGGCGCCTCGAGTATCTGGGCCTTAACCACCTCGCCCTCGATATTAAAGCGAGAAATCATCGACGATATTCTGCGCGGCTGTGGGATATCGCTTTCCGTGCGGCAAAAGGCGGTTGCCACGATAGTGTGACTAGCAACCACGCCGCATTGGTCCCAGCGCAGGCGCAGCCGGGGCCTGTGCCAAGCTAACTCGTCTGCTTGGATTGGCTGACTGCTGTCGTTCTCTCCGGAAATTCGAAACCGACTTTCGAGTCTTCTAGTTTCAAATAGGCGGAGAATGGGCGTCCGCGTTTCGAGATGAAGCCTTCGAGGAGATCAGTCTTGCCGGTTGCGAGAAGTTTCTGCGCCTCCTCCTTTGGAATGTCGCGGCCAAGAATTGTCTTACTTAACTTGAATTTGCAGGACTTTCGGTCGGCCTGCGAACGTTCGCAAATGTAACTGTTTTCGTGGGTGAATGCCGCGCCAGCTGCGAATTCAATACGAGGGGGCGGCATATCACTTGATGAGAGTGGTGATGCCTTGTGTTCGGCGCGCCCGGCGCTCATCCCGAGCTGGCGTCATACAACCTTTGTCCGGTCCGGCCGGTCTGGGCGACCACGGGAAACCAGGGGTGTCACAGTTACGGTTCCGTTGCTCACAGGGCGCGAAATACGCGCCCTGAAAAGGCCGGAAGCTTCCTCAGTGTAATATTGCGCCAGACCATTGTCGGCGGGCACGGGAATCGTTGCCAACTCCATCCAAAACTTGCCAGCCTTTGTAGATTCCGGGCAGCACTCAATCGTTACCGCTCCGGCTGATACCGACCCTTCTCCGCGGATGAGAAACCAAACCCTGCGCGGCTCTGGTAGCACAAGCCTTTTGCCCGCGCCGGTCGTTGCCTTCTCTTGCAGGGGTTTTAGTACTCTCATCATTGCTTTTCCTTTATGAGTTACCCCACGCTGGGCAAATGTGTATCATCTGCGGGCAGGTCATGACCCTGATTATGTCCCGGCTCTGGCTCGTTGCTCCACGCCGGAGCGGCTTTTTTGGTCGGCACATCGCGTTGAGTCCTCCGTCAGCCGATCCGCGTCTGCAACAAAGATCGTTCGCCCGTTGGAATCAAATCGCTGAGACGCACCTCAAACTCCAACCGATTTTGCTGAGATTGTCAGCGATGACGATTGATCGTAGGCAGATACGGCTTCTGTACCGGCGCGCTGGTTAGACGTGAATAAAGCCCTTTAAGGAAGCTCTGCACAGCTTTTAGCGGATTTGCAAATTGCGGCTGCTGCGAACCTCTGTTCCCCCATCCCTCCATCATTATTACGCGGACCGAGCCCGCTTGCCCGGTTATTAGGATAGACGTTCTTGTGCCTACGAAATAAAGACAAAGTTAAGGCTTGACACTACTGCACCATACTGGTGAAGTATGGTGATGTGAGGTTGAAGCGAAGCAAAACCCGGAAATCGCTTCCCACGAAAGCAATGGTTCGTCTGACTGTCAGTCTGCCCAAAGGGGTATTGGCCCGTGTGAATGTTATCGCTGGCCAAATGAGAGTATCGGCGGGTTGGGTCATCCGAAAAGCCGTGATCGAATTTGTGAATCGTGACATTCCATTATTTCGTTCCGAGGAGAAATTTTGATGACGCCCGTTATTGTGCCTAGGGTTGCGCGTCTTAATTCGCAATCTCCGGCATCTCTTGGGGAGCGAAATGGCGAGCGCAATCCGTCAACCGCTTGGGGTGCGAGAGTGAGACCGTCGATTTGATGCTGGTCTCGTATTTTTTCCGAGGCAGGCTGAAAGTAAGCTCGTCCAGCGCAATCTGGAAAATCGCTGCGGTGACAGCGGTGGCGCTCGGCTCGCTTGCAGCGGAAATGGCGCTCCGACGAAATCGCAACCGGAGGAAATGTACAACAAAGCGTTCCGTGAGTTCGATGCGAACAACTGAGTCAGTCTTTGAATCGCCAGTGGGGCCAGCTGTCGAACAAACGGCGGAAACCCTGCGGGCAAGTGTCCCGCAGACACCTGAAATAGCTCCGGCTTTAGCAGCGGTCCCAATGCCTTCCGAAGCGGCACGACTTACCGAGCCGTCGGACGAGGAGATTCGCCTTCGCGCCTACTTCATTTCCGAACACCGCCGCAGATTTGCCATCCCGGGCGACGCAGATTCGGATTGGCGCGAAGCCAAGCAACAGCTCCTCGCCGAATCAGGTGAATTAAGCGGACGTTCTACGATAACGACTGAAGAACCGAGTGAAATTCCCGCACGCACGGAGGAGATTGCACTGCCCGCCGTAGCAACGTCAGCCGAGACTGAAGTTGCACCTAACGAAGAGATCCAACCTGCTTCGCACGAGGTTTACCGCAAGGCAGAGCCAGATGGCGAATTGCCGCCGCTGACTGAGTCAGTCTTTGAATCGCCAGTGGGGCCAGCTGTCGAACAAACGGCGGAAACCCTGCGGGCAAGTGTCCCGCAGCCACCTGAAATAGCTCCGGCTTTGGCAGCCGTCCCAATGCCTCCCGAAGCGGCACGACTTACCGAGCCGTCGGACGAGGAGACTCTTGAAATTCCTGCACGCACGGAGGAGATCGCACTGCCCGCCGTAGTAACGCCAGCTGAGACTGAAGCTGGATCAATGCAGACTTCCGTTCACCTCGCCTTTTCCTTCGAGGTCGCCGCCATGCAACTGACGCCAACATTCAAGATTGGCGTTTTGCAAGTGCGGCCCATATCAAAGTTCGTGACGATGCGTCTGGCCCCTTCTCAACAGGCGCAACTCGAAGTGAGTTTCGAGATTGCGAAGATCCAGCCCGTAGGGAAAACCCTTGGCACTATTCGGGTGACTCCATCTCAACAGCAGAGGCCAATCATGGGTTCGCCTTCGTTTATGGCCGCGGGACTGCAACTCGTGCCGAATGGGGAGAATGGGGAGGCTAGGCCCGTCCAATTCGTGCCATCACAGCAGGCCCAACCGACTGTGCTCGTGGCGGTCCCGTGCCAGATTACTACGATCGAGTTTTCACCGTTGCTTGAGATTGCATGCGTTGTCCTGAATTCTAGTTCCAAGCAAGTCCTCGTTCAGTTGGCTTGTGCCGGACTGAGCCCCGCCGATGGACCGCTGGCGTTTGAGATTGCAGATTTGCAGCTTAGCGAAGGCGGCAATGTTGATATGATACAGCTGAATCTGCTAGGCCAGAGCCCGACGGACCGTGACGATGTCGCAGCAAACTCAACGGCTGATGGAGGAGTGGCTGCATGGACGCGGGATCGGAGAGCCCCATTGTTAGAAATAGGGGTCAGTCCTGACTATTGACACAGGTTGCTGCTTTGGTTGGAACTTGGTGAATGCCGCGCCAGTTTCCGTGCAACCCATTCGAGTGAGCAGGCGCAGTTCTTGCGCCTGTGGCAAGCTAACTCGTCTGCTTGGATTCTTTGACTGCTGTCGTTCTCTCAGCGCCTTTTCGTTAGCGAAAGAAGATCAAGTAAACGACAACGCTTGACACCACCACGGCCATAATCATCTTTTGCTGCAGGTGTTTCGCATCAAAGGGCCGCGACGGAATTGCCGGCGATGCGGTAGCACAATGACGGCAATGATGATCGACGATTGAAAGCGCGTAGCCGCAGGTGGGGCAAGGCTCCAGTGGCATATGATACCAATCGCAGACATTGATCTAATAGCGAGGAATACCCGAGGAGAAGAAAATGGGGTCGCGTCATCACCTTTCACATTGCGTGAATTGCGGGAAAACACCAAAGCTCGGCCGTTAAGGCGTTGGCAAAAACTGAAGCGTGTCGATAAAACGACCAATCGTGCTTCGTAATTGCAAATTAGGACAATCGACCTCCCGAAATTCGTGTTTGTTCGCGCCAGCTGAATCCTATCTAATCCAAAGCGATGGAACCAGGTGAAGCCCTGACGGCCGCCGCTCAAATTGCGGTGGCGCTTGCCGGCTTTGCCGGGGTCGTCGTGGCGTTTCGCAGCAAGTCGCTGCACGAGTGGTCGCCAAGGGATAAGTTTCGCCTGTGGCTTTTGCTCGGCAATGCCCTAGTCCCCCTTTTCGATTGTTTCTTCGGCATGTTCTTGATGACGATCAAGCCGACACCGCTTTGCATTTGGAACTGGTGCAGCGGGTTCTCGCTCCTTTTGAGTTTTCCTTTTGGTTTTTGGACCTGGCGACGCCTATCAGAACTAGGGCCGACGGTCATCAAGAACATGGGAGCCTACCGGTATCTTTTTTATATGGTTGGCATCCTGGGCACAGCGGTGGTTCTCTCGCAGTTTTACAATGCTCTGGTCTCGGGCGTTTTCTGGCTCTTTTATGCCGCCATCATTTTTCCACTAGCCATCGGCTCTTTGCAATTTGCTCTGATGATTCTTCTACCGCCGCACACGAGCGAGACTTAGATTCGCCGAATGCAGCCGCAGGAAGAAACAGGAAGAAATGGGGTCAGTCCTCACTATTGACACAAGTTGCTGCTTTGGTTAGAACTTGGTGAATGCCGCTGCAACCTAGGGCGGTATTACCCAGTAGTCGGTTGGGTTCTTGGTTCCCTTATATTTGAGCAGATGTCGTTTTGCTGCCGGGTAATCGTCGTGAATAACCAGAACAAGTCTTACAACACTGGTCGCTCGAGAAACAGACGATGTTTCCTGAGAAAATCCTTTTTCGAAAACGAAACGTCGACCAGGTCAATCTTTCCGGGAAGCTGTTTCTCGTAATAGAGGAACCTCTGAATTTCGTCCAGATTTGTGTCCGGTGAGAACTGTTCCGGCAAACCGATTGAATCGACGTTGTACAAAAGTTTTCCGAGAAGGAGCACGTTATCGTCAGACGCAACGTAAATCGTCAGCCTGTTTACCAAGGCTTGAAGCCCTGATTTAAAGTTTTGATTAAATTCTTCTCTATCGACGTTTTAGCCAGCAACGTTCTCTCTCAGGTGTTCCACTGTTGATGTTTCGGCAATGGGCAGAATGTTCGGCGAACGATCTAATCCAGGAACCCAGGAAAAGGGGAGGATGCATAAAAAAACGCTCAACGCCCCAACATTCAATTGAGGTCTAAAAAAACATCGATTTTGCGGCGATCAGGTCATGCGGTATTCTGGTCAGTATGAGCGCCACTGAAATCATTGAGCAGTTCAAGGCTCTTCCAGCCAGCGAACGTGCACAAGTCGCCAAATTCGTCGTAGAAAACGACGACTCTTGGATCCCCGAATCTTTCAAGCAAGGGATGGCCGACGCAGAAGCTGGGCGATTTGTCGACCTGGATACCGCGCTGAATGAGCCGTATCCGGGTGATAAATGAAATATCGGTTCCGCGCGACTCGCGCGTTCTGGCGAAGCTTCGGAAAGCTGCCCGCGCAGCAACAGCGTCGCGCACGCGAGGCGTTTCTTATTTTCAAACAGAGCCCATTTGATTCCCGCTTGGGCTCCCACAAAAATCCAAAAGCTTTCCGCTCGCTACGGCCGCGTCATTTACGCCGCCGAAATCGAAGCGAATCTCCGAGTCGTCTTCTACATTGAGAGGAATACGGTTCTAACTGTAGACATCGGTTCGCACGACCTGTATCGCTGATTCTCGCCAGCAATGTTCTCTCTCAGGTGTTCCACTGATGATGTTCCGGGAATGAGCAGAATGTTAGGCGAACGTTGAAGCAGCCACGCCAATGCGACGCTCATCGGCTTGGCATTTAAACGAGCAGCGACGTTCGACAACGTTTCGGATTGCAGCGCTGTAAACCACCGAGCGGGAAGAACGGCACATAATCAATTCCTTGTTCGGCAAGCGAATCGATGAGCGCGTCATCCCGACGGTTGGCGATGTTGTAAAAGTTTTGGACGCACACCACCGGAGCGATCGATTGCGCCTCGGCAATTTGCTCGGCGGTGACATTGCTTACCCCAAGGTGAACTGTAAACCTGTGTCACCGCACTCACGAGCTCTTCCTCCTGTGCCAGGCTAACTCGTCTGCTTGGATTCGCTGACTGCTGTCGTTCTCTCCGGAAATTCGAATCCGACTTCGCCGTCCTCTAGTTTCAAATAAGCGGAGAACGGGCGTCCGCGTTTTGAGATGAAGCCTTCGAGCAGATCAGTCTTGCCGGTTGCGAGAAGTTTCTGCGCCTGCTCTTTCGGGATGTCCCGGCCAAGAATTGTCTTGTTTAGCTTGAATTTGCAGGGTTTTCGATGGGTTGGGTCATGCTATGGATGAAACCCGATTTGTCGTTGTGGTTCGGCTGGTGGAGCAACCAGTTCTTTGATCGCAGCGAAAACCTCTGCGAACTGCTCGTCGTATTTCATCTCAAGGGCTTCGATTTTGCGAGCAAGATCGCGGTTTGTGTCCATGAGCCGCCGCAACTGCACGAACGTGCGCATGATCGCGATGTTGACCTCAACTGCACGCACACTTCGGAGCACACTCGAGAGCATCGCGACGCCTTGTTCGGTGAACGCATACGGTCGATAGCGCCGCCCACCGCGGCCATTGTTTGAGGTCACAATTTGTGACCTCAAACGGTCTTGTCCTGGGGATGAGGTCGCAATTCGTGACCTCAAAGCATCGAATTCGCTTCGGGTTAGTCGGAAAGCGAAGTCCTCAGGAAACCGGTTCTTGTTACGCGCAACTGCCTGGTTCAGCGCTTTGGTTGTAACGCCGTACAATCTCGCCAAGTCTGCGTCGAACATCACCTTTTCACCGCGAAGGAAGAACACCAACTGCGCAAGGTTTTCTGTCCTGAGTGCAAGCTTCATCTGCTCAATTCAGTTCCATCCAGCTTTGAGCGTGGGACGTAAGCCGACAGGCCGGTTTTTGATATCGCAAATTGGGATGTCAAACAATCGAACTCCTTGCGTGTGAGTTGGAACATGAAGTCCTCAGGGAACCGGTGGCGATTCCGCTTGATTGCTTCGTTGAAGCGAAATGTGGGGACACCGTACATCTTCGCCAGATCGCTATCGAGGATTACACGGACTCCCCGAACCGTTTGAATCATTCCGTCGATCTGCTCAATCGGAATTAGTGATTTTGATTTTGCCGGCATCAGTCAGATTCACAAATTCAAGGTCACGAGTTGTGACCATGGGATTCCGTTCATTCCCATCCAGCACTTCAGGCTTTGCTTTCACGCAGACGGGAGCTTGGACTCGCTGCTACGAACCGCGCCGTGAGGGCACTTGTTTGGATCCGGAATGCGCGTGGTCCTTCTCAGGAAATTCGAAACCGACTTTGCCGTCTTCCAATTTCAGGTACGCGGAGAACGGACGCCCGCGTTTCGAGATGAAGCCATCGAACAGATCAGTTTTGCCAGTGGTAAGAAGTTTCTGCGCCTGCTCCTTTGGGATGTCCCGGCCAAGAATTGTTTTGTTTAGCTTGAATTTGCAGGGTTTTCCGTCGGCCTGAGAACGCTCGCAAATGTAGCTGTTCTCGGTTTCAAAAACTTTTCCACCGCACTTCGGACATTTGCCGACTGACTCCTTCCCTGTGAAATCAATTTTGGCGACCGGCTCTTTCGGCTTCCGTTCTCTTTTTGCTTTTGGATCGCGTTTTTCGAATTCGAAACCGACGTCTTTTTTGTCGGTCAATACGAGATACGCTTTGAAAGGTCTGCCCTTGCGTGAAATAAACCGCTCAAGCAAATCGGTCTTGCCGGTTGTGAGCAGTTTGTTCACCTGTTCGCGATCGATCGAACGTTGCAAGATGACTTTGCCCGATCGAAAGTCGCACGTCTTGTTCGGACCAACTGAATTTTCGCAGACGTAGCTCATTCCGAATTCGAATATGCGCCCGCCGCACTTGGGGCATTTGCCAAGTGGCTCCTGAGTTGAAAAATCCACCGGCTGTGCGGCGCCGTTCTCCTGACCATTCGGACCGAAGTCGAACTCAGTCTTGAAGTCGTCGCTCAGTTTCAGTACGGCGTGGAAACGTTTGCCTTTCTTGCTACGAAAACCGCTCAACGGCCCGATATGTTTATCGCGCACGAGAGTCTCAAATTCCTCACGCATCAGCAAACGGCCGGCGATGGTTTTCCAAATCGTGAAATCGCACTCGTCATTCGTACAGGTGAAACTCTTGAAACGCTCGACGACGGGGGAACCGCACTTCGGACATTGTCCGAACGGCTCGGTGTCGGGCATGTGTTCGTCGGGGTGAAAATGTTTGGCCTTGCCGACGATGTCGTTCGTAAGCTCGCGAATGTCCCGCATGAACGCGTCGCGCGTAAGCTTGCGATGCTCGATTTCGCGCAAGCGAAACTCCCATTCGCCTGTTAGTTCCGGGCTGGTCAATTCCGGCACCGCATTCTTTAAAAGCATGATTGTTTGGATGGCCTTCGGTGTCGGCTGGAGCTCTTTGCCCTGTCGCACCAGGTAATGCGCTGCAATCAGCGTTTCGATGATGGACGCGCGCGTCGCCGGCGTGCCCAGCCCTTTCTCTTTCATCGCGTCGCGTAATTCCTCGTCTTCCACAAGTTTCCCCGCCGCTTCCATCGCGCTTAGAATGGTCGCTTCATTGTAGCGAGCAGGCGGCTTTGTCTCGTCCGTCTTGATTTCGACGTGCACGGTTTCGACGCGTTCGCCCTGGGTCACTCTCGGCAGATCTTCCTCCGCCTTTTCGCCGGCATTTTCGCGCCGATAAACCTCGAGCCATCCGGGCGCGACGAGAATTTTTCCTTCCGTCTTGAACGGCTCGCCTTCCACGCGCGTAATGCGTGTGGTGTTCTCGTATTGTGCCGGCGGAAAGAACACCGCCACGAAGCGCTTCGTAACCATGTCGAAGAGCGCGCGCTCGTGATTGTCGAGCGAACGCGGGACGGTGCCGGTCGGAACAATTGCAAAGTGATCAGATACTTTCGCGTTGTTAAAGATGCGCTTGTTTGGCTTGACCCAATTGTTATCGAGCACTTTTCGAGCGAACGGATTCTCGATCTTTGCCAGTGTCGATCTGACTGTCGGAATGTAATCCTCCGGTAACGCGCGCGAATCGGTGCGCGGATAGGTAATCGCCTTGTGCCTCTCGTACAGTGCCTGTGCGATTTGCAAGGTGCGCTTTGCGGAGCAACCGAAGCGGCTGTTTGCTTCGCGCTGCAGAGCAGTAAGATCGTATAGCGGCGGCGCAACCTGCGTGCTCGGTTTTTTCTCTTCCAGCTCAACAACGCCATTCTTGCCACTGCACTTGCCCTGGATCGCCTCGGCGATTTCGCGATGCCACAGTCGCGGCGCGGCACGATGCTCGTCCCACAGCGAACCGTTTTCAGAATCAAGCCGCTGCTCCGCATCGGACAGATTCAATTGGAGCCGAGCAAGCAGCCTCTTTGTCCGCTCGCTTTCATCCTCGTCTTTTCGGAATGCTTCATCGAACCAGCGTCCCGAATATTCACCTGCAGCGGCGCGGAATGTGCCGCTAATTTCGTGCAACTCACGCGGCTTAAATTCCTTAATCTTATTCTCGCGATCCACGATGATTGTCAGCGTCGGTGTCTGCACGCGGCCAAGTGAAGTCACAGTGCTCCCTCGGCCGCCGCTCAGTCGCAACGTAAACGCACGCGTAGCATTGATGCCGACGAGCCAGTCCGCCTCGTTTCGACTGCGGGCAGCGCTGGCAAGCGGCTGCATGTCAGCGTCGCTGCGCAACCGCGCGAATCCCTCGCGGATGGCCTCAGAGGTCATCGATTGCAGCCAGAGTCGCTTGATCGGCTTTTTCGCCGCGGCGTACTGGATGATGTAGCGGAAGATCAATTCGCCTTCCCGACCCGCGTCGCAGGCATTGATGATCTCGGAAACATTTTTGTCTTTGATGAGCTTTCGAAGAACGTTGACGCGGCCGCTCATTTTGTCCGCTGGTTCAAGCTCGAACTCCGGCGGCATAATGGGCAGCTTCTTCATGTCCCATTTGTCCTGCTCCTTCATGGAAGCAGGCACTGCGAGCTCAAAGAGATGACCGACTGCCCACGAGATGACATATTTCTCGTTGTCGTAGAAGTCCTTGCCTTTCTTGAAGCCGCCGAGCGCCTTGGCGATGTCGCTAGCGACCGAAGGCTTCTCGGTGATTATGAGGGATTTGGACATGGGGCAGGAATCGAACCCAGTTGGAGCGTTTTTGCAAGCGCGAGCTGTTTTTCCCTTGCTCCAATGGCCGCGCAGGTTCCAGAAATTAACGACGCGACGCGGCCTTGGCACGGGGATCCGTTCCGCCTAAGGCAATCAGCCGTTCTGCAACCTGGTCCTGGATTAAGGTCCGCAGGGCCATGTGTACAAGCTTGCTCTTTTGCTTTTCGCCCGTGCAGCGCTGTGCATCGGCGAGCAACTTATCGTCTATGCTAACCGTAATTCTCATGCTTCTTGAGTTGGTTCATATGCATCGTCCAATGCTTACCGAACTGCAAATTTCCGCCCGAGTTCAGAAAGTTTGATGATCAGAGCAACATTTGCCGTGAAGGGGCAAAACAGAATTACGATGCGAATCATGTGATGCCCTTTCAGGGCGGAAAACGGTTGGACCTTTCACCCAGGGCGTTGCCCTAGGCTAACGTGTTTTGGGGCTTTCAGCCCAGGGACTTTGAATACTAACGATGTTGTGCTTATTACAACACGAAGCAGTCTCTTACGCGAGCTTCACGAAATATTTTCCGGGCAACTGCTTGACCAAGCGTTTGAGTTCCAACTGCAGTAATGTCGATGAAACGGTTGCGCTGGATAACTCGCTCCTCGCAGCGATGTTATCAATAGACGTTTCAGTTGCGTCGATCGCATCATAGACGCGCCGCTCTTCATCAGATAGCGGCGGCAGCGCGCGGGCAGCAGCTTCGGGTGACGGCTTCGTTTCGGGAAGGAGAATCTGCAAATCCTCCAGAACGTCGCTGGCATCCATTACGAGCTTCGCACCCTGCTGGATGAGACGATTCGATCCCATTGCACTCGGCGCGTTAATGTGGCCGGGCACCGCGTAAACGGACCGGCCCTGTTCTAGCGCCTGCGCAGCTGTAATGAGCGCTCCACTGTTCAGACCCGCTTCCACGACAAGAACGCCGTGGCTCCAGCCGGAGATGATCCGGTTGCGCATCGGGAAAGTTTGCCGGTCTGGTTCAATTTCCATCGAAAATTCGGACACGATCGCGCCATTTCCTGCTCGGATCTTTTCGGCAAGAGCAGCATTCTCGGGCGGATAGAGCTTCGCCAGGCCGGAGCCGATTACTGCGATCGTTCGTCCTTTTGCTGCGAGCGCCCCTTGATGCGCGGCGGTATCGATCCCGCGCGCGAGTCCGCTGATTACTGTTAGACCCGCGTAAGCCAGCTGGTAAGCCAGCTTCTTTGCCGACTCTGTGCCGTAGTGCGTCGTGCGTCGCGCACCGATAACCCCGATGGCGTGATGATCGCGCTCCTGCAAGTCTCCCCAAACGTAGAGCACAATCGGGGGGGCATGGATTTCGCGCAACGGCCGGGGATACGATGGCAAATCCTGCGTGATGACGTTTGCTCCAAAATCGCGCACCCCTTTCAGCTCGCCGGCGAGATCGATCGTCGATTCCCAGTTTGCAATCTGATCCGCGACTTCGTTGCCAATTCCTTCGACCTTCCGAAGCTCACCGCGTTTTGCAGCAAGGACTTGCTGCGGCTCCTTAAAAACCTCCAACAACTTGCGCAGCCGCACGGGCCCAACCGTGGGCAGCATATTGAGCGCGATACACGCTTCCGTTGCGTTCATCTTTCGGTGGCAAATCGTCTGAGAAATTCACGCGGTGTGAGTGCAGGAATTACGGAGCCCCGATAATCCGCGATGTTGCGCGTGATAATATAATCGGCGTAACCGGAAATTGCGGTTGCTACTTGTAGTGCATCCTCAAAATCGTTCATACGTAGGCTGAGCGCCTGTCGCACTCCTTCAGTGCCACCACTCGCCACGGCAGCGAAATTCAGTAACTCTTTGATGAAAGAACGCGCAAAGGAATCAGAGCGCGCAGCTCGGATTAAATAAAATAGGTTGGATACCGTATGCCAGGCGACCACGGCGGTGTGCGGCGTTTGTTCACACCAGTCCACCATAGCGCGGCTGTCCGGACCAAAGTCAGCTCGGCCCAAGGCGACATCCATAAGAATGTCGGTATCGACCAGAATCTTCAACGGTTGTGAACGTACTTGCGCAACAGATACGTCAGCCGCGGATCCTTTGGGTCGGGTCGAGGGACCTTAAACTTGCCATACCAGCGTTCAGTGAATGAACCGGGGGCAAGTCTTTTAAATTGGTCCTCTACAATCTGCGATACAGAAGTGTGATTCTGTTTCGCAAATTTTTTGGCCTCTGCAATCGCGCTCCGCTCAATCGTCAATGTCAGCTTCTCTTTCACGACACGTGTAATGTAGCAAAGACACGTATCCGTTCAAGCTGAGAAGAACGCGAAATTAAAACGGGATCTCGTCCTCGTCTGGCTGGGCTGCTGCTGGTGGTTTGGGAGGTGCGCTGGTTTGTCGATTGTCTCCAGTCGTTTCCGCCCCGCCACCAGCTCCGCCGGGACGACCCCCTAGCAACTGCATGCTCTCGCCCACCACGCGTAGCTTTGTCCGCTTTTGCCCTGTCTGTTTGTCGTCCCAACTGTCCATCTGCAAACGGCCTTCGATGAAAACTGGCCGCCCCTTTTTCAGATATTCGCCAGCGATTTCCGCGAGGCGCGCCCAGAGCACCACATCCACATAAGTAACTTCCTCGCGTTTTTCTCCGCTGTCAGTGGTGTAAACGCGATTGACGGCAATACCGAGATCGCAGACTGCGCTGCCCTTGGGTGTGTAACGCACTTCGGGATCGCGGGTGAGATTTCCAAGTAAAATAACTTTGTTAAAGCTGGCCATGTTCGCTTTATAGCGAGATCACCTTCCTTTAGCCACCTTTTTCGCCGGCTTCTCCTTCTTTTCGGGCAAACGTTCGTAACTTTGGCGATACACTTCCGGATCGAGCTTGAATTTCGCCCGGAGCTTCGCGACCAGCGCCGGATCGGCATTGAAAACAAAGTTCACATAATATCCGGAATCCAGCGCGCCGGCCACGTATGAAAAGTGGCGCTTATCCATTTTTTGCACCTGTTCGATCTGAGCTCCTTCTTTTTGAAACTCCGATTCCAGTCGCTCGATAATTTCCCTGACGGTATCTTCTTTGCCCTGAGCATTCAGTACCAGCAGAGCTTCGTAGCGGCGGTTCATGTTTCTTCGGATTCGGTTTTGTTGAAAGTGTTCATCGCGGAAACGAGGCCTTTGTCAATCGCGCATTTCACAGCTTCCACTGCGCGATTAATTGTCGATCTCACGAGAGGCTTCTCCTCATCGAAAAATCGGTTCAATACGTAATCGACTGATCCCTCGCGCGGCGCTTCGCCGATCCCGATGCGCAAGCGCGGGATCTCCTCAGTTCCGAATTGCATGATAATGGATTCGAGCCCGTTGTGTCCACCTGACCCGCCGCGCGCTCGCAGGCGCAAGCGACCTACCGGTAACGCAAGATCATCAAGCACGACCAGAATTTGCTGGGGCTCGATTTTGTAAAACTGCGCCACCGCAAAAAGCGGATGGCCACTCCGATTCATGAAGCTCATCGGTTTGAGGAGAAGAACGGAACCGCATTTTGCTAAAAGCGCGTCGCACTTTGACGACTTTTCCCATGTCGATCCAACTTGCGCGGCGAACTGATCGGCAACCATGAACCCGATATTGTGACGCGTAGCCACGTATTCGGGTCCGGGATTTCCGAGGCCGGCGACCAGGCGAATCTGCGGAGTCGATTCTTCCACGTCTGCTCAATTCGCGATCCGCAATAACCAGGCTATTTCTTCTGCTCCTTTTCTTTTGGAGCCTTTTCCTTTCCACCCGGAGCGGGCGTAGCAGCCTCGCCCTCTTCCTTTTTCTCGGTGATGACTTCCGGTCCTGCGGCCGCCGCTTCCGCTTCGGCCACAGGCGCCTCTTCTTCAACCACTGGCGCGAGCACGGAGAACGCAGTGAGATCGGGCGGCACCTTTGGCGTTACTCCGGAGGGAAATTGGATCTCGCGGACGTGTATGGAATCACCAATGTTCAGCTGTGAAACATCGACCGTGATCCGATCCGGCAAATCACCCGGCAGACATTCAATCGCCAGCACGCGCAAGCTTTGCTCAAGCAATCCGCCAAAAGTTTTGACGCCCACTGGTATGCCGACCGGTTCCAGGGGAACTTCGGCTTGAATCATCTGGTCCATGGAGACGGCGTGAAAGTCCACATGACGAATTTCACCACCGACGGGCGAGTGTTGCACCTCCTGCACGAGCGCCGTGCGACTTGATCCTTCGCCGGCAATCTCCAGTTCAACCAGAACGTTTTCTCCAGAAGCGTGGCTCATCATGGCGTTGATCTCGCGCGTAGCGACTTGCAAGGGCTGCGGTTTATCGTTGCCGCCATAGATGACCGCAGGAATCAATCCACGCGCTCTGAGTTTGCGCACGGAAGATCGTCCCACGTTCGTTCGTGGTTCTGCTTTCAGCTTAACTTGTTTTGCCATTTTTTTCGTTCTCGATGTTGAACAGCGACGACACCGACTCGTCGTTATGTATCCGTTTGATGCCTTCCCCGAGAAGCTCGGAGACGCACAGCACCGTGATCTTAAAGCCATCCACCGGGCGGATCGGCGTGCTGTTGGTGGTTACTAATTCCGTAATTTTCGATTTTTGCAAACGCTGGATCGCCATGTCCACCAGAACAGCATGCGAAACGCCAGCGTAAATTTTCTGTGCCCCGCGCTGTTTCAAAAGCTCAGCCGCAGAAGTCAACGTGCCGGCTGTTTCGGTGAGGTCATCAACGAGAAGCACGTCGCTGCCTTCCACTTCGCCGATCAGATACGCCGCCTCGGTCTCTGTCGCGCTGCGGCGCTCCTTTGCCACGATAGCCAAATTTGCGCGCAACGCCTCCGCGTAGGCCGAAGCCATTTTGAGCCCACCGAGGTCCGGCGAAACGACCGTCGTTTTCCCAGTCAGCTGCTGTCGCAGATATTTGATCAACACTGGTAGCGAGTAGAGATGGTCAACCGGGATGTCGAAGAAGCCCTGCACCTGTTGCGCGTGCAGATCCATGGTGAGCACTCGGCTCACGCCCGCCGCGTACAACAAGTTGGCGACCAGCTTGGCCGTGATCGGGACGCGCGGCTGATCTTTACGATCCTGGCGGGCATATCCAAAAAATGGAATGACCGCTGTAATCCGATCCGCGCTTGCGCGCCGCGCCGCGTCCACCATGATGAGCAGCTCCATCAAGTGTTGGTTGGTCGGCGGACAGGTCGGCTGAATGATGAAGACGTCGTGCCCGCGAATGTTCTCCTCGATCCTGACGTAAGTCTCGCCATCCGGGAACGAACTGATCGTTGCCTGCCCGAGAGGGACGCCGATGTATTTGCAAATCCGCTCGGCCAAATCGTGGTTGGCGGAGCCTGAGAAGACTTTTAATTCTGGCTGAAGAGCGAACATTTAGGGCGCCTAACTTAGTCGCGCACAAACGGCGTTGGCAATGTTCAAAATTTGCCAGCCGCGGTTTCTTTGGCGAAGTTTCTATTCGAGGTTTTTCTCGATGAATGCGAACGCGATTCGAATAGAACGCCCAACTACCAACTCAAAGCTCTTCGCGCATACGCGCTGGGATGCTGTCCCGGCCGCGGCGGGTCTTTTTCATCTCGCCTATTTCCTCGGTCTCTTCTTCCTTTACCCCCGCGCGCCGCTGTGGGTGATGCTGATCCTCGGGTTCATTTATTCGCTGATGGTTAACGCAAATATCAACGGGGTGGGGCACAATTTCATTCACAACCCGTTCTTCCGTTCAAAATTGCTGAACCGCCTGTTTGGAGTCACGCAGTCGATCGCGTGCTGTTTTTCGCAGACGATGTATGACGGCGTCCATATGCAGCACCACAAAGGAAATTCGGATCGACAGGATGAAAAGGGTGATACAATCGATTGGTTGTCCGTCTACCGTCATGGGCATGACGGCGAACCGGAAAGTCCGTGGCGCTACGTTTTCCTCAGTTTCTTCCGCGACGATGTCGGCGCGATTCGCAAGGAACTGCGCAAACGCGGCAACAATGACGTGTTCTGGGGAAACCTCGAGTTGGCGGCGTTCGCGATGACGCTGCTCACCATGTTTGTGTTCAACTGGCGTTACGTGATTTTCTATTTTCTGCCGTTTTGGTATCTAGGCCATTGCTTCAGCTACTTGAACGGCTATTACCGTCATTACGGCGCGAACCCTGACAAGCCGATTGCGTGGGGCGTCAGCAGCTATGGAAAAATCTATAACTGGCTTTTCTTTTTTAACGGATACCACGCCGAACACCATTTCCGGCCCAAAGTTCACTGGACGAAAATGGAAAAGTTCCACCAAAGCATCGCTGCTTTACAGAAGCAGGAAGGCGTCCGCACGATAAAGCGAGCACACATGCTAGGATTTCTAGACCGCGATCTGCCGAAACGCGGCGAACATGATCGCGTGCAAGGCGTCGAGCCATCGGCCGCCGGGTAGCGTGCTGGGGAGCACAGGCTGCCAGCCTGTAGTCGCCGGCAGCCCTGCCGGCGCCTTTTTTGGCGGCGCAATTCGGATTCGACGTTGATTTCCCGGGTCTCGGCAAGCTGCCGAGACCTACAGGCTGGCAGCCTGTGCTCCCCAGACGCGAGACGCGCGCGCTACCCAGACTTCGCGAAACTGGCGCGCAGCTTTTCCTTCGTGGCTTCGCACTCCTCCTGTAATCGCTGGATTTCCGATCCAAGCTGCTTCTCCAGAGATTCCACTTCCTCGAATTTACCCGCCCCCTGCGCCTTCAGAATCTGATTTTTGAGGAACAGCTCTTTCTCGGCGATTTTCGCTCGATACACGGAATCAGCCTCCGCAAGTTCTTTCTTCTGATCTTTGGTGAGAGAAAGCGACGGCGACGCTTTTTCGAGCCGTTCCATCGCCAGTTCGTAAGCCGATTTCATTGTCGATCTTTTATCTTACTCTTGGCCTTACGCTGGACGGAGCGCCTGCGGCCCTGGCCGCGGACTCGTCAGAGTCGCAGCTCGCCAACGAACTGAAAAAACCGTCGCGGATTGCGTTCAGGAAATCAATTTCTAAGTTGTACGAAATGATGAAAACGTTTCCCTCAGTAGTCATTGTGATTGCTTCCGCATTGCTGACGACCAGCTTTAAAATGGGTGGTCATGGCGAGAATCAGCCAACGGTTCAATCGACCGCTGATGGACATGCTTATGTGCGCAGCATTCCAAGCGGCGATTATGGGGACGAGGGTAAAACCCAGGTGTTTCGAGTGCGGAAAAATGGTGATGAACTCTTGGACGAATACCCTTTGTATATGCGAGGAGAACTTTACCTCGGTGGAAGTCCGATTACCGGAAAATCGTGCTTGGTTCATTTGGAGCCGGAACGATTAACAAGCAACGATGACTTTAAGAAGTTGGGAAAAATATCTCGCTTGGCATTTTACATGGGCGGCAAGGAGCTCCTCGCCTACACCGGCGAGGACTTGGAGAAAATGGGCTTAAAGGACAGAGTGCAGACGCTCGTTTATAGACACGCGGGGCAATTTATGGTTATCGGAATTCAGCAGCGACCGCTAACAAACCACTATGTGTTCGTAATCGAAAAAACTGCTGAGAAAGGTAGTGGAACTGAGACCATTTCGTTCGACATTACTAGCGGAAAGCTGTTCAGGGACGATTTAGAAAAGAGGCCCGAGCCGAAGAGTCCAGCGAACGAAGGCCAATCGGATTCGCCTACACACAAACCGAACCTCGACGGCTGAGTAACCTCGTTGATCGTTTGCGTTAACTCTCGCATGACCGCGAAAATCAAACTCCTCAGCATCGATTTCGATGGCACACTCGTGTCGCGGGTTAGCGAACCAGTTCTCGACCCGCAGTGTATGGAACTGATTCGCGAATCGCAGCGCGCCGGCGCGGTCTGGGCGATTAATACGGGGCGTTCTGTTGATCTGCTCGAGTCCGGCCTGGCCGATTTCGCATTCCCCATCCGCCCAGATTTTATCCTTACAACCGAACGGGATGTTTTTCGTCCCGGCCAAAACGGAGATAAATGGGAGCCATTTGGCGATTGGAACGAGCGGTGTGCGCGAGATCACGCCGAATTGTTTTCTTCGGCTAACTCGGTCCTTGCCGAAGTCGTGGATTTCGTAAACCGAAACGCGAAGGCGCGTCTTATTTACGACGCCGAGCGTCTCGAGGGGCTTGTGGCAGAGAACGATGAAGAAATCGCGCGCATCATCGAGTTTATCGAAAAAGCGCGAGCCGAGCACCCGAACCTGGATTACCAACGGAACACAGTCTATCTGCGTTTTTGTCACGTTGATTACCACAAAGGCGCGGCGCTCGCCGAGCTGGCGCGCCTGCTGGAAATTCCGCGCGAAAACATTTTCGCGGCGGGCGACCATCATAACGACATCTCAATGTTGGACGGCAAAGTCGCCGCGATGCCGTCTTGCCCAGCTAACGCAATTCAGGAAGTACAAGACGCCGTGCGCAACGCGGGCGGTTACGTCGCGCAGAAAGACTTTGGCGCCGGCGTTCATGAAGCGCTCTTGCATTTCGCGAGCCCGGAAAGCTTTCGGGGTTGAGCGTTAAGGCGCTAAATGGAATTGAAATGGCGCAGAATTACCAGTGTACACTTCCGCTAGATCCAGGCGGCCCTGGAGCGTAGCGTCCCTCATCCGACATTTTTTCCCCGGGAACAGTCGCGCTAGATTGAGAGGTCGATTCGCCGGTTGTTGCTTCATCGGATGACGCACAGGCAGAGAGCAGCAATGTGATCACGAAAACCAGCACCGTGCGCATCGCAAAGCGTTCCCTCACAGCGACAAACCTAACTTCGCATATGTTTGATGCAACCCGCGGTGTTCGATAGATTTCGTGGTGACGAACGCGGGCAAAACCGATATCAAATCTCTCCTGGTTAGCGAGCTTCAGGAGCACCTTCGTGAATTGCGCGAACCTTCTTATCGCGCTCGTCAGATCACCGACTGGCTTTATAAAACCCGCGTCAACACAATTGATGAAATGACCGATCTACCGCGATCGCTGCGTACGCGGCTTATGGATCGATTTTCACTCGGCAACATTGACCTCGTGCGCGTGCTCGGTGCGCGCGACACTACGCGGAAATTTCTTTTTCGTTTGGCCGACGGAAATCTGATTGAATCGGTTTTGATTCGGGCGTCGCCGGCGCTTTACGGAGGAAGATCGGACCGCCGGACAATCTGCATCTCGACCCAGGTAGGCTGCGCCTACGGCTGCAAATTTTGCGCGAGCGGTTTGGAAGGGTTCACGCGCAATCTGCGGGCGAACGAAATTGTCGATCAAATTATCGCGATCGAGCAGGAAAGCGGAGAAAAGATCGAGAATGTCGTTTTCATGGGGATGGGCGAACCGCTCGCGAATTTCGAGAACGTGCTCCGTGCGATTCGGATTATCAACGCGCCATGGGGCCTCGCGATCGGCGCTCGACGCATTACGATTTCTACGAGCGGGCTCGCGCCGCAAATTCGCAGGCTGGCCGAGGAACCCTTGCAGATTCGGCTTGCTGTGTCTCTTCACGGTGCCACCGACGAAGTGCGCAACCGAATCATGCCAGTCAATCGCCGTTATAATGTCGAAACATTGCTTTTGGCTTGCGACCACTACGTTGCTCACACGAAGCGTCGCCTCACTTTCGAATACATCTTAATCGCAGATGTGAACGATACTAACCAGCAGGCGCGTCGCCTTTCTCGCCACGCGCGCCGGGTCGCGGCAAAGGTAAACTTGATTCCGTACAATAACGTCTCCGGTCTGCCTTGGACGCGACCGTCAGAAAGCCGTCAGGCAAAATTTTTGTCGATTCTACGGGACGAAGGGATTCCAGCGACGTTGCGTCGTGAGAAGGGCCGTGACATCGATGCTGCGTGCGGACAACTGCGATTGCAAATGAAGCGCGAATTTTCCAGCGGGGCTCTTCCTGTCACGCCATAGTGCGGCACGTATTGGACGGAGGCGGGTGATCTATCCGGCGGTCAAAGACTGTCGCTCTGCCACCAAAAAGTTTTGCGTGTGCAGCGAAGCTCGCGTTTAGTCGGGTATGGCTGAGTACGAGGGCAAGCCCGAGGGCATCTGGGATGAGTACGAGTGGGAGCGTTTTCTTCAGCAGCAGGACGGCAAGACTGAAAAGTACATGCAATTGCTGGAGACCTACCTCGATGATCCTGAGCGCGACGAGATCATCGCCCGCGAGATGGGTTGGACGCAATTGTTGGACGCCAAGGATTGGGGCGCCGAAGTCGATGCGTTGCTGGATGACGGCGCGAGCGAACAGGAGGAGAGCGACCTCGAGAATACTAGCAGGTCGTCAGAGATGTTTGAGGAGCATGATCTGTATCGCGCTGCATTCGCGCTCACCATTTGGATCGATCAACTGTTCGATCAAAATGCTTCGCTCCAGAGCGAACCGGCGGCAGTCAAACTGGCTACGCACGCAGCGCTCGCCAGTGCCAAGCTGGCAGCAGCGTTGAGTGGTGATAGCCTCGACGAAATTGGGATGACCATCGCGTATCTAAAGCGCGCGTTGAGGGCCATTACCGTTTCCATGGAGGCGGCGGCCCAACTGCGGAAACCCGCCGGGCAGATCACCCGTTCACAATATGCAGTTCTGCAGCAACGACTCTTTCAGGTGCGGGACGGAATTATTACCCTGATGGGTGAATATCGCGGCGAATGGCGGCGCCGGTTCGGCTCTGAAGGTTATCGCAGTTGAATGAAATAAGGGCGGGCTCCGTCCAACCATGCAAACGGAAGCGACTCCGGCTCAGGCCGATGTATCGGAATTAGACCTGGTGAGACGATGTCAGGCCGGTGACACCGAGGCATTTGACGAGCTCGTAGCCCGCTACCGGACACGCGTGTTCAGCATGATTTACAACATGGTTCATAGTGAGCAGGACGCCTGGGATCTGGCTCAAGACAGCTTCGTTAAAGCATGGAAGTCAATTAAGCGCTTTCGAGGCCGATCGTCCTTTTACACCTGGATTTATCGGATCGTTATGAACGTGACGATCGATTGGCTGCGGAAAAAGCACATCAAAGGCGCAGGCGCCGAGTTCGATGACGCGATTCAGTTGAGGCAAGTTGATCCGGCTTCCAAAACTGTTCCCAAAACGGAAGCGTTGCCGTACGAGATGATGCAACGAGACGAGATTCGCGCCCGGATCGAGCAAGCAATCGCCCAGCTCTCGCCCGAACACCGTGCGGTCATTCTAATGAAGGAGCTCGAAGACATGCAATACCACGAGATCGCAGAAGCTCTGGGATGCTCGATTGGCACTGTGATGTCGCGTCTGTTTTATGCACGCAAGAAGTTGCAAAATTTACTGAGGGACGTTTATGAAAACGTTTGAGGAAAAATGGACTGCTTGGCTCGACGGCCAGCTCACCGGGCGAGAATTATCGGAATTCGAGGCCTCACTTCCCGACAAAGCTGCTGCTGAAGCGGAAAAAGCGGAGGCAAAACAACTTGGCGAGCTTTTGAAGCGCGAATTGGGCGCGCGGAGTTTAACAAATGAAGAGTTTTTTAGCCACCAGCTCCGCGAAAGAATCGAACAGGAAACAGGCGAGGGGTCTCGGGCGTCCGCCGGCCGCCGCAGAAAAAACTCCTCGTGGTGGACAATTCCTCGCTTGTTATGGGCGGGCACCGTGTCGCTAGCTCTCTTTTTGGTTTGCATGGTTCTCGTCATGCAAAACGAAAAACCGGCCGAGGAATCACAATACCTTACCCAAATTCTAAACGCCCGAGTTGATCCGGTCATCAGCCCAAATGCGACCGTCTCAATCTTTGAGGTGAAACAGGACCGCGTAACGGTGCTTTGGACAGAGGGATTGCAAAGCTTGCCGGCGGATTACGCGGCGAAATAATTGCTGATGGGTCGCTTGTCGGCGTACTTAATTCCTGTTATCGCCCTCATCATCTGTGCGGCACCCGAGGTAAAGGCCGCAGAGACTGTCTGGAGTGGACTTGTCATCGCGGAAAACGTCGCACAGCCACAACGGATTCCTCCGGAATTGACCCGGATCGAGGGATCTCTGAAAAGGTTTTTTGGCTACAACCAATTTCAGGTGATCGGCCAATCGCAAAAGACGCTCAAAACCGGCCAGGAAGACTGGCTCGCGACCAGCAAGTTTTTCGGCCTGCATGTTGACGCGCGAGGCGAGAGCGAGGCAGGCTACGTTTTGAACCTGAAACTTTACAAAGAGAAAGAGCTCCTGCTTGAAACAGATGCCAAGCTGAGCAAGCGCAGCCCCTTGGTCATCAAAGGTCCGCAAATCGGCAGCGGACAATTGCTCCTGGTGTTGGTTGTGCAGTAGGTAGAATCCGCGTAATGGCTTCGCAAGCGCCAAATATGTGTTTAGCGCCAAAGGCGCGTTCTCATCACAGCCTGGGGCATCGCCCCAGAAATGCGGTCGTCCGAGCAACCAAGCGCTGAAAGCGCGTTTCAATTCAGCGGATGGAATGATCGACATGGCGCCAAGAGTGAATCGCGCTTTCAGCGCTCACGCTTTTGGCGGTGGCGCAAATCCTGGGGCGCTGCCCCAGGCTCGTGGTGAATATTGCGCCTGTGGCGCTACCCATGTAGAGCAGCGGAGCCGTCGTCTTCGCAGATCAAACTTCCGCAAGCGCTGTTTTAATCCCGAAATCCGTGCGCGGCTACTTCTTCTCGTTGGTCTGTTTCTGATTATGTTTCGTCCCGGCATGACTGCGGAGAACCCATTCAGTTTCAAAGATACTCCGGGAAAATTGCCGAAAGAGGTTGTTCCGACTGACTACTCCATTCGGATTATTCCGAACATCGACGCGTTCACATTCACCGGAACAGAAATGGTGAAGCTGAACGTGCGCAGTCCGGTTCATCAGCTGGTGCTGAATGCGGTCGAGCTCGAGATCACCGAAGCGTCTCTCGACGGGCAGGTGCTGCCTAAGTCTGCGCTCAACATCGACAAGGAAAAGGAACTCATAACGCTCGCATTGACGTCAGAGCTCTCGCCGAGAGATCACACACTCGCGCTTGGTTTTTCGGGCAAAATCAATCAGCAGGGCCAGGGCCTTTTCTGCATGCGGTATCAGGAACAAGGCAGCGGCGCACAAAAAATCATGCTGGGAACCCAATTCGAAGCGACCGACGCCCGGCGATTTTTTCCCTGCTGGGATGAACCGGCCTTTCGCGCGCATTTTCAATTAACCGTTGTGGTGCCGGAGAACTGGCTCGCTGTATCGAATATGCCTGTCGATAGTGAAAAAAAAATCGATGGCGGGAAAGAGGTGCGTTTTTCCGCCACTCCGCCGATGTCGAGTTATCTGAATGTCTTCGTCGCCGGCGAGCTGGATCTCATCCAATCGCGAGTCGGCCCGACGCAGATTCGCGTGATCGCAACGAAAGACAAAGCAGAACTAGGCCGCTACGCGCTTGAAGCCACGGCGCAGATTTTGCAATACTACAACGACTATTTCGGCGTGCAGTATCCATTGCCGAAGCTGGATCAAATCGCTTTGCCGGGTGGTTTCGGTGGCGCGATGGAAAATTGGGGCGGCATCACTTACTACGAATCTGGGCTTCTGTTTGATCCGAAAAACTCCTCCGTGGAGACGAAGCAAAATATCTACGAAGTGCTCGCGCACGAGATGGCGCATCAATGGTTCGGTGATCTGGTAACCATGGCGTGGTGGGACAATCTCTGGCTCAACGAAGGCTTCGCATCGTGGATGGGCAGCAAATGCACTGCGCGTTTTAATCCTCAATGGGAGGTCTGGCTGCGACGCAACCTGCCGCGCGATCCCACCCGGCGCGTCGGTATTGCCAAAGAACAAGCGATGGAAGGCGACGCAAGGTCGACCACGCATCCGATTCACCAGCCCATCGCAACAGAGGCGGAAGCCAACAGTGCTTTCGACGATATCACCTACAAAAAGGGCCAATCGTTTCTGCGAATGTTGGAGAGTTTCCTTGGCGAAGATGTTTTCCGCGACGGAGTTCGCCGGTACATCGCCGCGCACAAATATTCTAACTCGACCACTGCGGATTTGTGGAACGCGCTCTCGGAAGCTTCGAAAAAACCAGTCGGCGAGATCGCAGCTGGTTGGACGGAGCAGCCCGGATTTCCAGTCGTGAAAGTTAAGCAAGAAGCAGATGGAAAGATTCGGCTCACACAGGAACGTTTCACCGCGAATTTCAAAAATGCCCCGCCGCTGCAGTGGAAAATCCCACTGACGTATTCCGTCATCGGACAAGCGCCTGCGACTTTATTGATAATGAGCAAGACAGACACTCTGGAGAACATTCCCGCAGATCGCGCGCTCAAGTTGAATGTGAGGGGCGCTGGAAATTATCGCACCGAATATGATGAGCCATCCTGGATTCTATTGTTACAAGCTCTGCCGAAGCTCGGCGTTGAAGATCGCGTAAACCTTCTCAGCGATGCGTGGGCTCTGGTGCAGGCTGATCGCGCGCCGGTCTCACTCTATTTTGAATTGGTTGAGAAATTGCCAGCTTCCACTGAGATCGCCGAACGCGAACAGATCATCAATGTGCTGGACTTCATCAACGGTCTGCTCGTCGGAAATCCTGAGCGCGGAAAATTTCAACGCTACGCTCGGTCGCTTTTGCGTCCAACGTTTGACACGCTCGGCTGGGAACCAAAAGCGCACGAACCAGCCACGGCCGCAAACTTGCGCGCGAGTTTAGTCAACGCTTTGGGAGACTTAAATCACCCCGAAATTATCGCCGGCTGTCGCGAACGTTTTGCAAAATATCTCGCGAACCCAGCGTCGCTCGCACCCGATCTGCGCCCTGCAGTTTTTGCGATCGTCGGAGGCTATGCCGACGAAAAAACTTGGACGAAGCTGCACGAACTCGGCCTGAAAACGACGAGCATTGAGGAAAAGCAAAATTATTACAATGCACTTGCTTGCGCGACTGATCCCAAGCTTGTGGCGAAGACGCTTGCTATTGCGCTCACCGACGAGCTGCCCACGAGCCGTGCAACGTCTCTTGTTCCAAAAGTCGCGCGCGACAGCGGTCATTCGGAGGTTGCCTGGGAATTCGCGAAGGCAAATATGCGAGCGCTGCTCGCCAAAACCGATGCGGCAGATTCAAACCGCTACGCGCCCAGCCTGTTCACGTTTTTCTCTGATGACTCGCGCGCCGATGAATTAAAAACTTACGCCAAAAATAATTTGCCTCCGGAAAGCGCCCCGGAAGTAGCGAAAACCGTCGATGAAATTCAGTTTCGCGCAGAATTCAAAAAACGACTCGCTTCTCAATTAAGTACCTGGATTGGCCAGAAAGATCTGTAGAGGCAGGCGTGTCGCCTGCGTTCGGTAAGGTTGCAGCCGGCACGGCTGCTACTACACCTCGTCAGGTATTTTGCTCCGTCTGCTCAGTCTGCGGCGTGACCCACAGGCGCATCGGAATCATCGAAGACTCAACGAAGCCATGACGTCGGAAAAATTCCTGCGCAACATTTTCAGGCCGATCAGTCAACAGCGTGATGCGAAGAAAATTCTTCTTCTTCGCAAAATCGATGGCGTGGTTGAGCAGCTTCGATCCGTAGCCCTTCGCCTGGTATTCTTTATGGACGACCAGGTCCTCGAGCAACATGACAAAGCCGCCTTCGGCCGTGCTGATGGTGAAGAGCAAATTGATCATGCCCACGATCGCGCCGTTGCGTCGCAGCACGAAAACGCGCCCGCGGCTGGGTTGTTCGAAAATGAGCCGCAAACCGCGAATCTGTTTGTGCTTGTCCGGTCGAAAATCGCTTTCCTGGGCGAACAATTCGACCAGCATTGCCGACAACTCATCCAAGTCGGCCTCGGTTGCCGGCTCGATCACGATATTTTCTTGCTCACTCATCGCACGCCCTCGGTTATTCCAAAAATCGGTTGTCCTGGCAATCTTGTAAATTACTACCAGCATGTAACCACGAATGGACACGAATAAACACCCCTTCGCGGCTGCCGTGCTGGAGGCTTGGCAGCGTTGACAATGCCACACCCGCCCCTACTGTAACCGCTCCTAAATCGTGCCGGGCTCCTTCTCGGTTTTATGAAACGCACTTACCAGCCATCCAAGCGAACACGGAAACGTCAGCACGGCTTTCGTGCGCGGATGCGGACGAAGGGCGGCCGCGCGATCCTCGCACGGCGCCGGCAACGCGGCCGAAAACGTCTGCTCCCAAAAGGCGTCGAGAAACATTACGTTCGTCATACTCAGGCTTGATTTTTTCGAAATTCGAGATTCGAAATTATATCTCGCACCGTTAGCTCAATTGACTGTTAACCGCGGTATGAGGTGGCCGTTACGGATAAGCTACGGATTTCGAAATCCACCGGCTATTTGGGAAGATGCTTCGACACGGTGGTTCGCACTCATTGAATGCTGCGCGTCTACGCAGTCACGCCGCGGGCAGACTTTCGCGCGCATGACGCAGCGCGCGGGCCATCCAGACTAATTCGTTCAGAAATTTTTCCACCCGACGGCTGTAAGCTGGATCGGTGATTTTGCCAGTCGCGGAATCAAACAGTTTTCCCGCTGTACCGAAATAGACGTCCCAGAAAATCGTTACCAATCCAAGCTCCCGCAGGACCGGCAGCAAACTCTCGATCATGCGCGCGCCACCGAATGGGCCGGCAGACACGCCGCAAACGCCGACGGCTTTGTGCACGTATTCCTTCAAGTTTGTATCTAGCACATGTTTCAACAGACCTGGGAAACTGTGATTGTATTCCGGAACAACGAGGATCAGGCCATCGGCGCGAGCGACAGTGGCGGAGAACTCACTGTCCTTAAGCGCTTCGCCGGCGTCATCCATTCGGATGGGGATTTTCCGGATGTCGATCAACTCCGTGTCGATATCGTTGCGTTTTGATAGCTCGCCGAAAACGAAATTGGCGGCCGGCTCGGTCAAGCGACCCTGTCGCGGCGTGCCGATAACGACGGGTAGAAAAACAGGTCGAGTGACGTCTTGTGTCGTCATGCTTCAATTTATCGTCGTAGCGTAAGCAAGCTTACGATCAGCGTGCGAGCGAAATCGCTCTGGTAACAGTCGCGCAATTGGAACAGCACGGCCCCGGTATTAGAATCCTCACGTCGACGGTTTGGTTCCGAGGACAACACGCACCTCGTGGGACAGCGCGTCGTCACGCAAAGTCACTATTTTGTCGGCTGCCGCGACTCCATCCAATTCCACGACGACGACACCTCGGGAACAGTGGTCCGGATTCTCGACCGTGATGCGATAAATAGTGTCCTGGAATCGGTACCGCAGACGAAAGCCAGGCCAATCTTTCGGTATCACAGGGTTGATCGCGAGCGTGTCGCCGCGGCGTTGGAATCCCAGAATTTCTTCCAACCAGACACGGTAGGTCCAAGCTGCCGCGCCGGTGTACCACGTCCAGCCACCGCGCCCGACGTGGCCTGCTAACGAGTAAACGTCACCGGGCATGACGTACGGCTCGACTTTGTAGCGTTCGCAATCCTTCTCGTTCCGGGCGTGCTCGACCGGATTCAGTATCCGCAAAAGTCGAACAGCTTTGTCGCCATCGCCTTGGCGCGCAAAAGCCATGGCAACCCAGGTGGCAGCATGCGTGTACTGCCCGCCGTTTTCCCGAATACCGGGCGGATAACCCTTGATGTAGCCAACATCGGCGGTGGTCTTGTCGAAAGGCGGGGTTAAGAGCAAGATCAGGTCGTCGGCTTCACGCACGAGATTCTCTTCAAGTGATCGCAGCGCGACCTCCACGCGATCTGGGTTACCTGTGCCGGAGATCGTTGCCCAGGTTTGCGGAATCGAATCGATTCGCGCTTCGGTGCACTTCTTTGATCCCAAAGGAGTTCCATCGTCAAAGTATCCACGTCGATACCACGCTCCGTCCCAAGCCCGGGCGTCAATGATCTTTGCGAGCTTGGCGGCGCGAACGTGGCATGCCTGCGCTTCGTCGTGATACTCGCGCAGTACGAGCAATTCAGCGAAATCACTGAGCACACAAATCTCAAACCATGCGAGCCAGACGCTCTCGCCTTTGCCGCCGAGTCCGACTCGGTTGAGGCCGTCGTTCCAATCACCTCCTCCGATTAGCGGCAGCCCATGCGGACCTGCGGTGGCGGAGCGCGCGATGGCGCGCCGGCAATGTTCTAGGAGCGTACCTTCCGTGTGGGAAGTGATCGGAATGGAAAGGCTTTCTGTCTGTTGGGCCTCTAACGGTTTTGCTTCCAGAAACGGAACTGTCTCATCGAGGATCGCAACGTCGCCAGTCGTGCGGACGTAGTGCGAGGTGACGAAAGGAAGCCAGAGCAGATCGTCACTGATCCGAGTCCGAACGCCGGCGCCTGACTCGGGGTGCCACCAGTGTTGGACATCGCCTTCCACAAATTGTCGCGCGGCCGCGCGCAGAATGTGGTCGCGCGCGATTTCGGGCGCGGCATGCACGAGCGCCATGACGTCTTGCAACTGGTCGCGGAACCCATAAGCGCCGCTGGATTGGTAAAAAGCCGAGCGGCCCCAGACGCGGCAGCTGAGAGTCTGATAAAGCAGCCAGCGGTTGAGCAGAAAATTCGTGGAAAGCTCCGGCGTTTCCACTTCGATCGTGCTCAGGAGCCGATCCCACCACTGCCGGGTTTCCTGGAAGGCGGCTTCGACGTTGGCGGGATCGCGAAATCGGTTCACGATGTTACGTGCTTTTTCTTCGTCGTCCGCCTGCCCGAGGAGAAAAGTCATCTCGGCGGTCTCTCCCGGATCGATCTCGACCACGACTTGCAACGCGGAGCAAGGATCCAAACCGGCCCCACTGTCCCGAGTTAATCGTTCGTGTTGCATCGCCGCGGGATTGCGCAGCGAGCAGTTGCGTCCGATGAACGCGGCGCGATCACCGGTGAACGAAGAAGGCGTTGGACTCGAAGTGGCAAAAGTGATGCATTCGCAAAATTCCGGATTGTAGGAGTTGCGTGCAAACAGGGCTTGGCTTTGCAAATCCCATTTCGTGACTACATGCATACCGGTTTCCTCTGGGTCGGATCCGAGAACGAGCGTGGCGTAAGAGGTGACGGTCAGCTTGCGCGGGCGCGACGAATTGTTGCGTAAGCGCAGCCGCTGAAGGCGCACCGGCAGTCCGCCGGAATCGTTGACCGGCACGAAGGTGAGCAGCCGTTGTTCGATGGCATGGCTGTTGTGTTCAAATGTTGTGTAACCATGACCATGCCGCGCACGATAGGCGTCCTTCTCCCGGATCGGTTGGGGCGTGGGCGACCAAACGACGCCGATGTCATCATCGCGGATGTAAATGGCGGTTCCCGGTACATCGGAGACCGGATCGTTGAACCACGGCGTAAGGCGATCGTTCTGGCTATTGCGACCCCAGACACATTCGCTGCCTGACTCGGAAACAAATGCGCCAAACTTCGGATTGGCCATGATGTTGATCCAAGGGAGCGGCGTTTGCCGGCCAGGACCCAAATAGATCACAAATTCCTTTCCATCCTCAGTGAAGCCGCCGAGGCCGTTGAAATATTTCAACTCCATAAAGGGCAGGGGCGCGGACGGTTCTTCGCGGAAATGCTGGCCGGGTGCGAACAATCGCGGTTTCGCGGCAACGGGTGTGGTCGCAGCGAGCTGTTGGCGCAGTGTGCCGCGGGCTGCGACTATTACCATCCGCGCGGCGGCCTGCAATGCGATCAGCTCTTCCTTTGAAATTTTAGTCGCCGAGCGCAGATAAACGCCTCCGGGTTGGTCGACGACGGTCATGTGCGCGTGTGCTTCAATGAGCCGGCGCAACTCGCCGATTAACGGTTCTTCATAGCTGGCGAGTTCTTCGCTCACTAGCGCAAGATCGGCCTTCAACCCGCGCAAATGCCAGAAGGTGTGCGCGGTCAATATTTCACGCACAACCTCGATGTCGCGCAGGTGACCGATCATGACGACGACGATCGGCATGTCGCCTGAAATGCCCTGCCGCCAGAGCGCGCGCTGACCTTCCCCGCGACGACCGAGACGCGCGGGTGGCGGTCGCAGTTGAGCCTGCGGAAAAAGGACATGGGCCGCCAGTTGTTGGAAGGTCTGAACATCTCTCGGGCGGATGTGAAGCCGACGCATCTCAAGTTGGGAATGAGTCCACGCAGTCTCGAAGGCACGCGCGCACGTGTGAAATTCTGCGTAGCGTTCGGCGAGTCGGGTCACCGCTTCGCGCGACTCCGCCACCGCCGTGACGAGCGCAAATTGGAATCGTTGGTTAGGCAGAAGCGTGATATGCCGGCGCAAGCTGAAGATCGGATCGAGAACGGCGCCGGTCCGGCTCGTTAGGCCATGGCTGAGCGCAACGGGATTTTCTGGTGTGCGGCCTCGACCGAGAAACTGGGCGCGGTCGGTTTCGAACTGAGTCGTGCCGGTTACGGAGGAAGACTCGGGAACCAGGAGATGTGCGGCCCAGATCGGCTGTTCGTCTGGAGCGCGGAGGCGACGATGGGCAAGGAGAGCTTCGCAACGCGGAAGCCATTCAGTTTCGATGAAGAGCTTGTTAAAAGCGGGATGCGCGCGATCTGCCCGGTGCGGCGCGAGAGCGAGCTCGAGATAAGTGGTCAATTCAAGACGGCACGATTTGCGTGAGATGTTGACCAAAGTGATGCGCCGGACTTCGGCGTCGTCTTCTGCGGAAATGACAATTTCTGTAAAAGTCTCGCACGGCCCGCTTCTCCGCCGGAACTCCGCTTTGTCAGGCAGGAAACTCCAGCTGTAACGGCGCTCGGGAGTTCGCACCGGTTGATGGGTGTTACTCCAGACCGTGTCGCTTTCCAAATACCGGATATAACAAACCGCGCCCGGGGCATCGCAGGTGGTGTCGGCCCGCCAGCGCGTGACATCCAGGTCCAACCAGCGCAAGTAGCCGCCCCCAGAATTCGTCACCATCACCGAGCAGGTTCCATTGGACAGCAGGTGAATGCGCGGCGAGCCGATATCGGGTGTTTGCGTTCCGACCGCGCTGTCGAGAATTGGAATCGTTCGAGGCAGGGGTCGCTCTTCGTGTACCTCACCGGTGGTTGGCAAAATTTGTTCCGGGATATGCTCGTGCAAGAGCGGCTCGGTAGCGCGGATGCGCGCGTCCGAATGGAAGCGCCTCCGCATCGTATTGTCATGCAAAGCATTGTCGTAGGCGAGAAGCGACATCCCCTGGTGATGCACCATGTAACAACGAATCATGATCCCAGCCGCGCCGCCGGGTTCGGTCCGTCGGGAGTAGTCGATCGCCTCGTAGTAACCGTAGTCACCGAGAAGCGCGGAGTTGCCCAGCCTGGCGAGTCGCCGCAGGTTTTTCATGGCGGCGGCCGGTTCCACGCCTAGAGCGAGCGCTGCTGCATACGGAGCGACGACCAGGTCCTCTTCCTGTCCGCGCCGCAACGCCAGCGCCGGCACGCCGAACGCGCGATATTGATAGACGTTGTGCCGGTCGAGCGCGCTGAATGCGGACTCCGAGATGCCCCATGGCACGCTGCTTTGTTGGGCATAACCAATCTGGCAACGCACAGCGTCATAACAGGCACGATCGAGCAGCGAATTCTCGTGTGTCTGAGTGAACAGGAGCGGCATTAAATATTCGAACATCGTCCCGCTCCACGAAAGGAGGGGCAGCCGACCGTAAGCAGAGCCGAAAGGCCGGCTCAAGGCCCACCAATGTTCCACCGACACTTCGCCGCGGGCGATGGCTAGGAAACTCGTTAGGCGCGCCTCGCTTGCGAGCAAATCGTAGAAGGAAGTGTCGAGTCGCCGCTCCGCCACTTGATACCCAATGGCAAAAATTCGCCGTTCCTCATTGTAAAGAAATCGCAGCCCGATTCCGTTTTCGAGTTGCTGGCTCTGGGCGCTCAATTCGTGCAATTGCCCGAGCTGCTCGGAGGCGGCCTGGCGCGAGCGCTCCGCCTCGGTTACCAGAAGATCGAACCACTCGCGCACGGGTTGAGGAAGCTCCGGTCCCTCTCGTTCCCCATGAAATGCGAGTAGCGGGACGAGCCCGGGGATTCCCTCCGTGGCAATGTTTTGCAGCGAAAAGGTCGCAGCGAGCGCCTCGCGCCTGGATTCGTGCGACGCTTTGCCTAACGACATCAATTGTGACGGCGACTCGATCAGGATTTCCACCGGCCGAAAATATTTATCGATGACGGTATTCCAGGCCGCGACTTGCTTGGCGACTTGTTGCGCCCAGTAAGCGCGTGGATCGGTTTCGCGCCCATTGAAGAAGCCCAGTAGATCCTTCGCGATCGGTTGGGCCGCGCGCAAACGCACAATAATTCCCTCCAGATTAACCGGCTCGTCCACAGTCAGCCCTACCAGGTGCAAAAACGCCGGAGGATGTTCCGCTTTCTTCATTGCCGCCGCGATTTGTCGCATCACCCCGAGCGTGTCGGCGAGTCCACGCAAGGCACTCGCATCCAGAAGGGCTCGAGTGGCGAGTTCATTGCAGCTGGTCGCGAAAGTCCACAGGCTTGCGAGTAAATTGCCGCTATCCACTGTCGAGACATAGCGAGGACGCAACGGCTCCAGCGTACTCAGGTCGTACCAATTGAAGAGATGGCCTTCGAAACGCTCGAGGCGACTGATTGTTTCGAGCGTGCCCAGGTTGCGTGCCACCAAGTCGTCGATCGTGATATAACCGAAGTCGTTCGCCGCTACGGTCGCCAGCATCCAAAGTCCGATGTTCGTCGGCGAAGTGCGCAGGAAAATTTCCCGCATTGGCATTTCCTGAACATTATCTGGCGGCAGCCAGGAGGTCTGCGGCCCGACAAAATCATCAAAATATCTCCAGGTTCGTCGCGCGGCGGTGCGCAGGAACCGCCGATCGTCCGCCGTCAAAATTCCGCCGCGCCAGCTTTTCGCCGGACGGTTGATCACAATTACCGCGACCGGAAAGAGAGCCCACAAAAGGAGGAACGGCGCGACGGCCATGAGCGCCGATGTTCCCAGCCACGCTGCACCGGCGAGAAGAAGCAAGCATGCAGCCGGGATCCAAAGCCGGGTGAGAACGAACTGCTGCTGCTGATTTTTTGCGCGTCGATGGGCGTCTTGTGCCGTCTCCCATTCCAATAGTAAGCGGTGCGAAGCGATTCGCCGGTAGGCGACGCGAGCGATGGCATCGATCGCCATGCCCGCATAATCCGGCAGGAAAATAAGCGCGAACCCGGATCGCAGCAGACGGTCGCGCGGTTCGCGCCAGAATCTCGTTCCGGGCGGCGGCGGATGGAACAAAAACGCAAGGAGAGAACTCAGGACTGGCCACAACATCACGCCGGCGATGATGCCGCTCCAGAGCATCGGCACCGGCGTAAGAAACCAGCCCGCCAAGAGGAGGGCCACCATCGCAGGCGGCACAAGACTGCGGCGCAAATTGTCAAAGATCTTCCACCGGTTGAAGACGGAAAGAGGGTTGGGTTCAATCCTACCGCCGCCCACCGGCACGCGCGGCTTCAGCCAATCAATGATTTGCCAGTCGCCGCGAATCCAGCGGTGCTGCCGATTCCACCACGCGGTGTAACTGCTTGGAAAGACGTCGAGCAGTTCGATGTCTGTCGCCAACCCAACGCGGACGTGACTGCCTTCCAACAGATCATGGCTCAACAAGTGCGCCGTTGGAAAGCGCCCGGACAAAAGGCGATGAAATGTCCGCAATTCGTAAATCCCTTTGCCGTGATAGCTCCCTTCACCGAACAGGTCCTGGTAAATGTCGGAGACTGCATGGGTATACGGATCGATCCCACGCGGATCGGCAAAGATACGTGAGAACCATGTCGCCGTGGCGCTCGGAAGTGTAGCACTAACGCTTGGTTGAATGATCGTGTAACCGCGAATCAAGCGACGGCCATCCGGTGAAAACCGCGCCTGATTTAGCGGGTGCGCCAGGGTTTCAATCATCCTACGGGCAGTGCCGCGGAGCAGTTGCGTATCGGCATCCAAGGTGATGACAAACCGAATGCCTTCGAGCTCAGTCCGATTGCCGGCGTAGAGAAATCCTTCCAACTCGAGCGCGGATTCGCCGCTCAGGAATCGATTGAGATGCTCGAGCTTGCCGCGCTTGCGCTCCCAGCCGATCCAGCGTTGCTCACTCTCGCTCCATGAGCGTGCGCGATGAAAAAGAAAGAAGCGCCCCGCGCCGTGCCGGCGATTCAGTTTTTCAATCCCGCGCGCCACGATGTCGATATACTCCTCGTCCTCCGGCATGTTCTGCCGTGGGGCGTCAGCAAAATCAGTCAGGAGTGCGAATCGTAGATTCGCATCCGTATTTCCGAGATAGCGAATTTCAAGACGATCGAGCTCGGTTTGGATTGCGTTTGGCGTGGTGAGTAACGTCGGCACCACCACCAGTGTCCGGCAATCATCCGGTATGCCTTCTTTCTTAAAGGACATCTTCGGCAACACCTGCGGAGGCAGAAGCGAGGTCACGAGGTAATTCACGATCAGCACCGCCAGCTCACTTGCGGGCAAGAGAAGCAAGAGGCCGAGCAGCGCGAGCGTGACCCCGAGAATCGACTTAGTAATGAAAAGGAGAGGAGCGGCCACCATCGCGAGCGCGAGCACAAAAAGACTGCCAAAATATGCGCCCGCCGCGTGTGCGCGAAGCCAGCGCCGTGACCGTGCCGCGATCGGTACCCGGGCACCCGTTGCCCGCTCAAGCGCTGATCGGCCCGCGTCGATCAAATAGTATCCGACGTGTCGCCCGACTTCGTCCTCGGCGGTTTTCGCCAACGCCAGCGTTTGCGCGATAATTTCCTGTTCCGAACGTTTTGACCATTGGGCAATTTCCTCCACCGCGCTCCGGCAACGATCAGCCGTTTCAAAATCCAAGTGGGCATAAACTCCCGCAGGATCGGCGGCCAATTCGCTTTCCGCCCAACTGATCGACTCGAAAAATTCTGGCCACGCGATCTGCGCAAGCCGTCGGCAACTATTGATCACATCGGCGAGCGCGGTCTGCTGCACTGCCTGGCGTCGGTGTTCCTGCTGCATTACTTCGAGAAAAGGCGCACGTAGAGAGCGTTCCAGCCACGCACTCACCAGGGGGAGCACCGCCTCTTCGTCATAGAGATGCGCTATAAGTTCGCTGGCAAAATGCGCGGTCGGCTCGGGATGACGGTCCACCAAGGCCTCCATCATCTTGAACAATTGCGTCGAGCTGTGGCGCGCGGCGGTTATGAGCCGATTCGCCCAAAAATCAGCCTCCTTGCTCTGGCTTTGCTGTTGCTCGACCTGTATCGCGAGTGCGCGCACGCATTCGAGTAACTGCAAACGCAACATCAGCGGCAGCGCCCAGAGTTCTCCGATGTCCAGTGGCGTGATCGCCTGGAAAGCGCCGAGAAATTTCCGGATAATCTCCGGCTCCAATGCGCCGCCGCTTTCTGACACCATATCCGAGGCCACGCGATAAACGCGTGGCAGGCCTGCCTGTGGACCTTTGGCGATGAGAGGCAGCCCTCCATAATATTTTTTCGGTAGACTCCTCCGCAAATCGGTCACCTGCTCCCGGATCAAATAGGCATTATCGAGCAGCCACTCCGCCGAAAGGGCGAACGCGTGATGCATTTCGCCCGACATTGTGAGACTTGCGTTCGTCCATTCTAGCGTGCTCTCTACTTCGCGCAGCCTGCGCAGAAATGATTGCCCGCGCGGCTGCGTTTCCCGGCTGACCAGGATCGATCCGGCGAGGCGCGCGGCGTTTTCCAAGAGACGCTGAGTCGAAGGTCGTTCGTCCCAGAGCGGTCGTGTGGTCAATTCGATAGAGAAAGGTGGCGGCGGATAAAAACCGAACATCACGGGCGCCTCGGCTTCCACGTCCCGTAAAATCCCGAGCACACGCGCCGTTTCGCTGGCTTTGACCTCGGCCAGCACGGCCGTTTCGTCCGGCAAGATTATACCAGCGAACCGGGCCACCTTTTTCTCGTCAAGGTGCTGCTGAAGCAACCAGACGAGAATCCATGCGCTGAGAGCACCCGCCAATGCAAACGCGGTCAGCAAGAGCGCCAGCACACCCGGCCGGTAATCTGCCAGAATTCCGCGCTGCCAAAACATGAATGCCCCGGTGGCAAGGCTGAAGGCCGAGATGGCGGCCGCTCCGGCAATCGTCGAAATGCCATATTTCTCGACACGTGACTGGCCGCCGGCCGAAGCGTGGATTGCGGCGACGCGGCGAAATCCGGTCCGATAAAGATTCTTCGTTACGGCCCGACCGGTCACCAGGTTTTGGAAAACGCCAACCAGCAAAACGCGATCGCCATTCTTCTTCCAAAGTCTCATATTCAACCTATAGGATATGGCTTAGGAATATCGACGCGATTGTTTAACTGCGAGGGCGCCGGGTTCTTCCGTGGATCAAATGGGAGCTAATCAACTTCGCGTCTGACTTTAAAAGTGTATTTCGCGACTGCGCGCCGAAAACGCCGCGGGGGCATCTGGTTCAAATCAATTGGCTTTTAACCTAGAGTCCAACGGTGCAGTTAGCCCAGCGTTACCGAATACGCCACCGATACTGCTGGAGGCATCCTGGAGACGACGACGACTACGCTACAACACGGTGATCATAATTTAATGGCGTCGCGATCTGTATCGGAACAGCGGAGAGAAATCTTGTAATTATCTGGTAGCGAAGTGCCCAAAATCTGAGAAGTGTAATCGCCAGTTGCACGCAAAATTATGAGAACACTCACGCTCAAGCCATTTGCCATTTGTTTCGCGATTCTTGGAATCAGCGGAACCGTCTCTGCACAAAACGATTTGAACCTGCCTGATGTCAGCCAGGCTGCCGAGGTCAAACAGCGCATCGCCCTGACGGATATCACGGTGAAGTACCATCGACCGCTAGTGAACGGACGAAAGATTTGGGGCGGCCTCGTTCCTTACGGCAAAGTTTGGCGGGCGGGCGCGAATGAAAACACAACAATTGAATTCAGCGATCCGGTTTCGGTGGAAGGGCAACCGCTGGCCAAAGGAACTTATGGACTGCATATGATCCCGAATCCGGATTCATGGACGGTGATTTTTTCAAAAACCAATACGGCGTGGGGGAGTTACAGTTACAAGCAGGACGAAGATGCTCTACGTGTAAATGTCAAACCTCGCCCGCTCGCTGAGATGAAAGAGGCGCTGGAATTCGAGTTCGAAGATTTGAAGCCGGACTCCACGGCGGTGACGCTGAAGTGGGAAAAACTAGGTGTCCCGTTCACCGTCTCGATCAAGGACTCGGACCAAACGCTGCAGAACATCCGAGCGCAATTGAAAGGCCGGGGGCAATTTACGTGGCAGGCTTTGGATGAAGGCGCGCAATTCTGTTTGACCAGAAAGATCAATCTCGACGAGGCGTTGCGCTGGGCCGATGCCTCGGTTCAGAACGAAGAAAGATTCGATAACCTCAGCACCAAGGCGGACATCCTCAAAGCCCTGAACCGGCCGGATGAGGCAAAAGCCGCTTGGAATCATGCGCTCGAAATTGCGACTGCAGTGCAGCTTTATTCCTATGGCCGGCGCCTTCAGGGTGAGAAGAAGAGCGCGGAAGCAATGGAAATTTTCCAGGCGGTCGCCAAGCGGTTTCCGCAAACTGTCTACGGACATTTGGCGCAGGCCCGCATCAAGTCCGCGGCTGGCGACTTTGCTGGCGCCGCGGCGGAGGCCACGGAGGCACAAAATGCCGCCCCTATCGATGCGCAGAAGCAAAGCATCAAAGCACTGATCGATCGACTGCAGTCGAAGCAGGATATCAACAAATAGCGGCGCGCCGACTCACCCGATCCTCAGACGTGGAACGAAGGTGCTTAGAGGGACGTTCACAGTCGGGAGCCTGATGTTGCAGAGGATGTGTCGGCGGATTTCGCGGAGTTGGCTAACAGCCGTCGCTGTTGCCGTAACGGTGGCATCTCGCATGACAAGTGCCGCTGACGCGCCGCCATTATTTCCCGAACCGATGAGTGCTGGCGAGATTCAACTCGCCCTGCAGAAACTTAATGCGCTCGGTCGGGTGCTCTACATCGCGGCGCATCCCGACGATGAAAATACAAACCTGATGGCGTTCTGGGCAAACGGCTCGCTTTACGAGACGGCTTATCTTTCGATTACGCGCGGAGATGGTGGTCAGAATCTAATCGGTCCGGAATTGCGCGAGCGCCTCGGTGTCATTCGCACGGAGGAATTGCTCGCCGCCCGGAGACTTGATCATGCCCAACAATTCTTTTCACGGGCGGTCGATTTCGGATTTTCAAAGACGGCGGAGGAGTCATTGCGAATCTGGGACCACGATAAAATTCTTTCCGACGTGATTTGGGTGATTCGAAAGTTTCGGCCAGATGTAGTGGTGACTCGTTTTAGTCCTGAGGACCACCTGACTCACGGACATCATACTGCTTCGTCGATTCTGGCGGAAGAGGCGTTCGCGGCTGCGAGCGACCCCAATCGGTTTCCCGAGCAACTTGCTTTTGTAAAACCGTGGCGCCCGACTCGGCTTGTCTGGAATACATCGCCATTTTTCTTCACAAACCGCAACCTGCCGTTCGATTCAACCGGGCTGACAATCCTGGAGGCTGGCGGTTACAATCCGCTACTTGGCAAGGCCTACACGGAAATCGCGGCGGCCAGTCTGAGCATGCACAAAAGCCAGGGTGTGGGCAGGCCACTGCTGCGCGGTGCGCGCAAAGAATATTTCAAACTATTAGAAGGCGAGCCCATGACGAGCGCGCTCTTCGACGGCGTCGATACAAGCTGGCCGCGGGTCGCGAATTCGGAATCGGTTGCCTCAAAGATTCGGCAGATCATTTCGGACTTTCATCCAGCCGATCCGGCGGCATCGGTAGCTGAGCTATTGGAACTCCGGCAAGCGTTGAGTGGACTTAAGGATGATGATTGGGTCCCGCAGAAGAAAACGGAGCTGGATCAGATCATTGCCGCGTGTCTCGGCTTGCATGTCGAAGCGTCGACGACCAGCGCAACGATCACGCCGGGGCAGACCGCCGCTATTAAACTGGAAGCAATTAATCGTTGCAATATTCCAGTCACACTGCAGGAGGTACGATTTCCTCTCTCGGGCGACTCGACGCGAATCGATGCAGCGCTTCCGACCAACGAGCTCGTCGCGAAAGATCTGTCGTGCAAGATTCCAGAGAACACGCCTTATTCCCAGCCCTACTGGCTTCGCCAGTCGGGAACGCTCGGCACGTTTGCGGTCGATGATCAGAAACTTATCGGGCTGCCGGAAAACCCGCCTCATCTTCCAATGGAGATAACGCTGCAAGTTAGCGGGCAGGAACTTAGTTACGTTGTCGACGCGAGGTACCGCACGGTGGATCCGGTGGCCGGCGAATTGCGGCAGCCCTTGGTTATTGCGCCGCCTGTTTTCACGGACTTCGCCAACGGCGTACTCATGTTCGCGACGAATCAACCGAAGTCCGTTCCAGTGCGTGTGACTGCGTCAACCGGACCGGTTAAGGGTCAATTAAAATTGACCGCGCCCGATGACTGGCACGTCGATCCCGCCGCTATACAGATCGACCTGAAGGGAGCCAATGCAGAAACAGTTGCAGCTTTCACGGTTAAACCGCCGGAGCAAGATAGCGAAGGAACGTTGCGAGCTATCGCTTCCGTCGAAGGTCGTGAATATTCATTCGGACACGTCCGCATTTCCTATCCGCACATTGGCGTTCACATCCTGATGCCGGCGGCGGAGGTCAAAGTCGTTCGCGCGGATATCCGGAAGAAAGGAGAGCGCATTGGTTACATTCCAGGCGCCGGTGACGATGTTCCGGAGAGCCTGCAACAGATCGGCTATACGGTGAAGATTTTAACCGATGGCGATATCACCGAGAAGAACCTGGCGCAGTTCTCCGTCGTAGTGCTCGGAATCCGCGCTTACAACACAGATGATCGAATATCCACGTGGCTGCCGGAGCTATTTGCATACGTAAAGAACGGGGGAGTGGCAATCGCTCAGTACAACACCACGGCCGATCTCAAAACCAAGGAAATGGCGCCATATACATTGGAAATTTCGCGCGATCGCGTTACGGACGAAAATGCCGAAGTGCGCATTCTGGCGCCCAACCATCCGCTTGTGACCACTCCCAACAAAATCACATCGAAAGATTTCGACGGCTGGGTGCAGGAACGTGGCCTCTATTTTCCGAGCAAGTGGGGTGCCGCCTGGACGCCGATTTTATCGTGCAACGATCCGAAAGAAAAGCCGCTCGATGGCGGCTTGCTCGTCGCCAAGTCAGGCAAAGGTTTGTTTATCTACACGAGTTACTCTTGGTTTCGACAATTACCGGCCGGCGTTCCGGGGGCGTACCGCCTGTTTGCCAATATGGTGTCGCTCGGGAAATGAGTATACGCGATAACGAGCCAGACGCGCGTTCCTGGCGCAAAGCATATGGCTTGGCCATTCTCCTGTTTGTTCTGGAGGTTGCGCTGCTTTATCTCTTTACAGTCCGGTTATCGTGAACCGGCTGGATTATTTCGTTCTCGTCGCCACGATTCTGGCGATCCCGCTTTATGGTCTTTGGCGAACTCGCTGGGATGCTTCTCTCGGCCAATACCTTAAGGGGGATGCAAGCATTCGGTGGGCAACGATCGGGCTGTCCGTGCTCGCGACGCAGGCAGGACCGATCACGTTTCTTTCCATGCCTGGCCAGGCCTACGAGAGTGGGATCGGGTTCATCCAAAATTATTTTGGACAACCACTCGCGCTCATTGTCGTGTGCGCGGTCTTCGTTCCGATCTATCAGCGGCTAAGAGTTTACACAGCCTATCAGTACCTGGGCCAGCGATTCGATCGCAAGACGCAACTGCTCGGCGCATTTTTGTTCCTCGTCCAAAGAGGAATAGCGGCCGGGATCACAATCTATGCGCCGGCCATTGTTCTGTCTGCCTTGCTCGGATGGCGCTTGAACCTGACCATCTGGCTTGCTGGTGGTGTGGTAATTATCTACACAGTCGCGGGCGGGACCAAGATTGTCAGCATCACGCAGCGCTATCAGATGATTGTGATCCTGATCGGCATGGCGATCGCATTCGCGGTCGCCGTTTACCGGTTATCCCCCGATCTGCCATTCGCTCATGCTTTGTCCGTGGCCGGCAAGATGGGCAAATTGGAGGCGGTCGATTTCTCGTTTGACCCTCATAAACGCTACACTTTCTGGTCGGGCCTGATTGGCGGCTTCTTTCTCGCGCTTTCCTATTTCGGGGCGGATCAATCGCAAGTGCAACGTTATCTCGCGGGGGGTTCGCTGAAGGAAAGTCGTTTGGGATTGCTCTTTAACGCCACGGTGAAGGTGCCGATGCAATTTTTCATTCTGCTGCTCGGTGCCCTTGTGTTTATGTTTTATCAATTCGAGAAGCCCCCGGTTTATTTCAATCAGCCGGCCTACGAACGCGCGATGGAGCGTGGCTATGGGCCACAGTTAGCGACGTTGCAAACGCAATTCGATGACGTCTTCGCGCAAAAACGCGCTGCCATTCGCGCTCTTTCCAATCCATCGTCAAATCGCTCATCAGACGAGGATGATGTTGTCATGACCAAAGTGCGCGAACTCGACGCGCAGGCGCATGAGGTGCGCAATCGGACCAAGGCAGTTCTCGAGCAAGCGGGCGCGGATCCGAAAAGCAAGGAATCGGATTACGTATTCATTACTTTTATTCTTCAACAAATGCCCCACGGGATTGTCGGATTGCTGATCGCAGTGATCTTGTGCGCGACCATGTCGGCGACAGCAGCAACTCTGAATGCCCTCGGCTCGACCACAGCGATCGACTTCTATCGCCCGTTGATTCGCCCGAACGCAAGCGACCATCACTATGTTGTAGCGGCGAAAGCGCTGACAGCAGCATGGGGTTTTGTTGCCATTGGAGTCGCCTCGTTCGCCAGTCTGGTCGAAAATCTGATCGAAGCGGGCAACATTCTGGGCTCGATATTCTATGGCAGCATCCTGGGTCTCTTTCTGGCAGCTTTCTTTATTCGTGGAGTTACGGGATCCGCAGTGTTTTCCGCGGCGCTCCTTGCGCAAACGCTTGTCTTCGTCCTGTTCGCTACGACGAATATCGGGTACCTCTGGTATAACTTTATTGGATGCGCAGCCGTGCTGATCCTGGCGCCCGTTCTGCAGCAAACTCTCTTTCGCGGCACGCAGACTCCCGCTGGGGTATGAAAAGCATTCTGAGCGATGGATCACCCGATTATTTGTTTCGGCCAGCAACCGTGCGGATTTTTTCCCAAGCGGTACTTGGTCGCTAAGATTCTGACGGCCCGGCGTCTCCAAAAAGAAATTGGCGGAGAAATTGTCTTTTTCTTTCACGATAGTGATCATGACCCGCGCGAGACGATTACCATTGTGCGAGACCAACACAGCGATCAGGAAGTGTCGCTAAACTTTCAGTTTGAGAATCGCATCCAAAAGCAGTTTTCGCCCCTCTACGCGAAACGTGTCCTTTCGGAGTGGCAGGAGAAAACCGCCCGTCAACTTCCGAGGTATGTTCGGCCGTCTCTGGTCGCGCACTTCAAGAAGATCAAATGTTCAAATGTCGCCGACTTCTGTCTCGAGATGTACACGCGGATGGGGTTGCTGGAAGGCGTGCGCGTAGAGCGATCCAGTGCACCAAAGTTCAGAGCGCGTGCTGTGGCGGTACCAGATTACTTCGTTGATGTGCGATATGAAGGCGAGATCGTTCGCGCGCGTTATCGCGACGGGAAATTATTGTTACACAAAGGAGGCGATCGATTTCTGGAGATTCCCGGAGGAGAATTCGGTCCGAAGCAAATCAGTCCGACCCGCGACACTCGTTTCTATTGGATGCAATCAGTGATTCGATGCACCCATTACGTCGCCGGTGCGAGCGAGCAGCATTATATCAGCAAGACCGATGTTCCCGAGGTGAAATTCATCGAGCGCGACGAAATTTCCGACTCCGGCAAAGCCTATACGGACTCATGATGGAATCGGCCCCGCTCAAAATTGGGATTGCATGTTTTCCGTTGATCGGCGGAAGTGGAATTCTGGCGACCGCCCTTGGGTCAGAACTGGCTCGGCGCGGACATGAAGTTTACTTCTTCAGTTATGCTCAGCCCGTTCGGCTAGACCTGCCGCAGGAGGGCCTTCATTTCCATCGAGTCGAATTTGCGGACAACGCTTTGTTTCCGTGCCCCGACTACACTCTGCCGCTGGCAGTGAAAATGGCGGAAGTGGCGCGTTCCCAGCAACTCGATCTTTTTCATGTTCATTACGCGGTGCCACACGCACTGGCCGCGTGTTTAGCCTCGCAGATGGTAGGACGGTCAGCTCCGCGCATCGTCACGACTTTGCATGGAAGTGATACGACTCTGCTGGGGCAAGATCCCGATTACCGGACCGCCATCGAGCACGCGTTCGTGCATTCCGATGCGCTGACGGCGGTTTCGGAAAGTCTTCGGAATCAAACGCAAGAAATCTTTCGTTTGAAACGACCGATTGAAGTGATTCCGAATTTTTTCACTCCAAATAAACCGAAGAGAAACCGCGAGGAAGTTCGACGCGATCTCGGCGTAACCGACGAACTTCTTGTGCTGCACATGTCAAATTTGCGACCGGTCAAACGCGTAGATCTTCTATTGCGCACGATTGCCATGGCGAAGAACCGATCACGCCTTCGATTTTTAATTTTAGCAGGCGCCCCTTTTGATTCATACGAACCGCTGCTCGATGAATTGGGAATTCGTGACCGCGTCGTTGTTCGGCAAAACACGGCTATGGTGGACGAGTATTTGGAGGCTGCGGATGCGGGACTTTACACGTCCGAATACGAAAGCTTTGGTCTGAGCATTCTTGAGACGGTGTTTTATGGTAAACCGGTGGTCGCCTTCGACGTCGGTGGCATTCCCGAAGTCGTAGGAGACTCTTGTCCACTATATCCCTTCGGTGATCTAAGCGCTGCTGCTGCTGCGTTAGATGCATTGGCCGAATCTCCGGATTTAGCGCGAGAACTAGGTGAACGGAGTCGCAATCGCGCGCTCGAAAGGTTCTCAGCAGATCGCATTGTCCCTCGATACGAAGCGCTGTACCGTCGCGTAGTTGCCGGCCCATAGGCGCAACTTTATTGAGAGTCTCTATTCTTTTCCAAACAAGGAGTAGCACCGCGCACAAGTGTGCGCATTTATTCTGACCACGAAGCAGGCGCACGGTTCTTTACGGCGCCGGAGACGAGAACAATAGAGCTCACCACTTGCGGCGCAGGTTTGGTTCATCCGGCAGCTGCGGTGTCGATTCAGCTTAATGCGTGTTCGAGATGGCGATGAACAGCAGCGATAGACTCGTTGGATCCCGTTCGGGTGAAACTTTCGAGTAGTTGTGCAAGGCGCGACTCGTAGGAATCGCACTTGGGACATCCGCCATTTGGCTCGACCCATTCGGGATGTTGGACGCGCAGGTCGTCGTGAATCTGTTGCCGGAGCTCAGCGATTGAGTTCGATATTCTCATAACCACTCCCTTGTTCTAGTTCGAGAAATGCACTCAACTTTTCAATGTGCGATGCCTTGGTTGCGTTTATCGCAGAGTCGTCGCCATGGCGTTAGCCAACAAAAAAACGGGCCAGATGGCGATAACCACAATTATTGCGAAGGCGACAAGCTCGGATAGGTAATTGGGCTGTGCCCTGTAGGCGTACCGATCACTGAGGAAACGAGAAGCGCGAACTCGCATCGACTTTGTAGTTTTCATGTCTAGTATCGACAACCATTTCGATGGAAGCGCTACGCCGCAAAAGTAACGCAGCTGTCACTAAAGCGGCTCATTCCCGTCGTTCGCACGCGCGGGCAATTTCGCTTTGGTCGCTGGCCTTGAAAGCGGAGCACTCGTAATCCGATGACTATCGAGCGAGTTCCACTTTCTTTCGTCTTAACCCTTCATCGACCTTCACGCTTTTTTTGCGACCGTTGATGACGAACGTATTGTTTTCTCCCAGAGTTGACCACGGCCCGCGCGGCACTTCGCTAAAGTCCACAAACCGCCAGTCGGTGACATCCGTTTGTTTCAGGCCGAGATAGTCTCGCACAGCAGGGGAGACATCGAGGCCTGCGCCCTTGTTCAGATTGGGTTTTGGACGTTCATTGCCAAACACGTATTGCCAATGGTCCGTTTGGAATGGCCCTGCGTCTTCCCATTGCGCATAAGCAATTCGATTGCCTTTGCGGATCGCGACCCATCGATCTTTACAGGTGGAAACAGCTGGACCCTGGTAGGCCTCCTCGAACCACGGAACAACGCGAGGCGCTTCCGAGTGGTGGCCTGTACGAGCTTTGTCGTTGTAGGGGAGTGCGCAGTAAAATGGGTTCTGCCGCGGTGTAAATTTTACCGGGATATAATTACTCCGATGGGCAGGATTTGGGTCATCAAAACCGCCGTAGTTTTGTGTCCATCGTTTGTCCCAGGCACTTGTGCGATTCGGGACAAGATTATGTCCACCGGGTCGTTCGCCGATCCAAAAGACTGTTGTTACAATACTTGTTTTCCACGGATACCGCCGCGCGGGCCGGGAGGAGGACGATTTTCTGATCAGGGGCTTGTCTTTTTCAGTGACCGCTTCGATTTGAGCAGCAAAGGCCGGATCATACGCGATGAAGAGCGCGAAACAAAAAAAGCCAAGTGAGCAGCGTTTCTCCATTACTTTCAAATCGGTACCCGTTCAAAGATTCCCCAGAGCTGCGGAGAATTACTTCGCGTTTGACGGGTAGGTTATCACTTTAGAACGTGGATTAAAAAACAATATTCTTAGAATGCAATCGCTGAGACACAGCCCCAACTCCAACCCGCTTTGCTGAGATTATCAGCACAAAGAGAACGAGAGAATTTCAACTATGCCCTTTTTGCTTTCGCATTTTTCTCCCGGCGACAAGATCGAGAACTGCTCGGCGCAATTTCGCGCGGTCTGCTGGATGTCCATGTCGAGTTTAAGGTTCATCGCAGCTGCGAAACTTCGTACACCGCCGATTTCTTGATCAAAAAATTACCGCCTCCCAGACCAGACAGGTATGAGAGGCGGTTGTTCCCCCCAGAACATTTTTGGAAAACAAGATCGGCGGCAATGATGGGTCCGCTGCAAAAGATCGCACCATCAGGCACACGGTGGATTTATGTATAGGTAAAAATCCGATGCTCCCAACTCGTCCAGGTGGAAGCTGGCAACGTGATCGAAACGGACGAACACGCGGGCGATTTCAAAGACTGGTGAAGTTTTTCTTCGCATGACGTCGCACTTCCCGCTAAAACGAGTTTCCCATGAGTCCGCTTTCACTGGGGGATCGCAACTGGCGCAAGCGGATTTCATAGGGATATCCAATGACACGACAACTCATCATTGCCTTGACCGTAGCGTTTGTGAGTGTGCCCGGAGCCCGGGCGCAATCGGGACATGTAGCGAAGGTGCTGATCGCACTCGAGAATGTATGGGTGGAGGCGTTGGTGCAGCCTGACACGGCAAAGCTCGAGGCGATCTTCCTCGATACGTACGTCGACACCGATGAAGGAGGGCATCAGTCCGACAAACAAGCCACGCTGGCGGTGTTGAAGTCAGGCGATCTAAAGTTCAAATCCATCAAGTTGTCGAATATGAAAGTGTATACCTATGGCGATGCGGCGATCGTGACCGGCCTAGCAGCGCAAGACGGCACCTTCAAGGGAGACCCAGTTCAGCCCAATATCGTGTTCACCGACACCTTTGTCTTGCAAAAGGGGATGTGGAAGGCGGCAGCGTCACATCGGACGACCGCGCCAAAATGAGATCGCTGGCCGGTCGGTCCCGGCTTTGGTCGGCAGCAGACCCCCGCTGTACGATCCATGCACACTTATGAAGTCCGACCGCGCAAAGATCATCGCGGCGTTGACCTGATTTCCGATGCGCTACCATTCGGTCGGCTTTGGTATGGCGAGCACCGGACGCAGTCAGCAACGCAGTTGACTACGCGAGGTTTCGCAGCCGTTCACATGATGCTGTGATTCGCGTTTACGATAAAGCTGGCAACGTGATCGAGACGCACGAGCACGCGGGAGAATTCAAAGAGTGGTGAGCCAAACGCCGCTTCTGCCTTACTGACCGTTGAGGACCACTTGCCTCGCAGATTTGCTCATTTCGACCTGCGCGCTGACTTTCTGTAGGCCCGCCGCAAGCGCTTCAATTTGCTTTTGCTTGTGCGGGCAGTTTTACCTCCTGTGGTTTTTCGGGCGCTGAGAAGCGTCGAACCGAGCAGCTCGCGTACCGTGCGGCCGGCGGACCGAGAGAGGGCTGTCTCCAGCCAGCCCAGGCTCTCCAATAGCTCGCGCACTTTGTTGAACCGCCGGAACGCCTTGATCGCTGTCGGCCCCAGATGGTCTGGGATACGATACTCCAGCATGTCGTAGACAGTTGGGAGGACGAGCCAATCTCCAAATGCGCGATCTAGGAGCCCGGCGAAATTCTCGTCCTGGTGCAGGGCCTCCGCGACATCGGGCGCCCATCGATGCAAGAGGGAGCCTAGTGCTCCAGATACCTGGCCATTGTTGTCGTCTGGCAAGTACTGGTGACGAAAGCGGCTGGTCTTGTCGATCACCTCCTCGACAAGAGCATTCGCGTGACCTGCCGGGCTCTCGACTCCACGCTCGGCGGCGGACCAGGCGTCCGCCATCCGTACGAAGACTGCACGGCGGATGAGCGCATTTAGCTCGCCGGTGCACGCGGTCTCCAGCTGGAGTTCCGCCATCACGGCTCCCAGCTCGCAGGCGTAGGTTAGCCCGCCCGACTGGCCGTCTCCCGCGAAGACGACTCCACGGGAGGCGCCTCGTGAAGCGTCGACCACTAGGGAGCCGGAGTCGCCGGGCCATGCGCCGATCAGACGCTCGGGAGCGCGGATGCTGAAGCCACTGTCGGAGCCGCCGACCTGAATCCGATCTCCATTGGGCGCCTTGACTACGATAGTGAGGTCCACAGCCTCTACGGTGCCGCTGCGGAGTTGAGTGCGGTACCCCCGATGCTCGACCTCTAGCCCCTCGAACGGCGGCAGGACGACATACGGATGGCGGCCGAGTTCGACGACGCTGAAGTCGAGGTCCACGGTTGACAACGGCGCAATGATTCCAGCGTCCACCCGCGCGCCGAATTTGTAGCCGAACTCTCCGAGCGGCGCGAGGAACATCGGAACGATCCTCTTTACGTTGCCCACGATCGGGCCGCCGGCCGGCTGCCAGACATTTGTGTTGGACGGGAGCAACATGGGCGAGCCCGGGGTGGTGACTACATGGTTATTCGTTAGCAGTACTGGTTGATGATCCAGCCGATCGTAAAGAATGGCGCCGAGGGTTCCGGTGCCCGACGCTGTCTGGATCTGACTTCCACCCTGCAGCGGGCGGTACTGCTTTGTGTCCACAGCGAGCAACCGCGGTTCGGCGATCTCCACGACGTCCGAGGAAACGGCTTCGCCTTCGATTTCGAGCTGGTGTGGGATGCGCTGGTGCGGCTCGAGCAAGTCGAGTGGCACCTTTCGGGAGACGTAAGCGACGACGGCGTACTCGTCGCCCCTGCGTCCCTTCCGCACTTTACGTGCGACACCGACGCCGACGACGTTCGGATAGGAAAGGAGCGCATTCGTATGCTGGCGTGCCGCGGCACGCACAGCTCTGGAGATTTCAGCCATTCAAATCCCTCCTAGTGTCCTGACCGCTTTCGCTTGGACAATAAGTGGCACAGAGCAGGAGTCCAGCGTCCGTCGTCGACCAAACCGAGCAATATTTTCGAGAATCTGGTCACCGGTCTTCGCCCAAACGAATGTTTTTGACGCGCGCTTGTCGGAGGTTTCACCGAGGCAAACGGCGATTCGATCGGATTCGTAGTTGCCTGCACCGGAAACAACATCTGCCACTCGCTTACCATATTCTTGGCATACAGCCTATCTTCTTCACCAAGCACGACAATCTCAAAATCTTTCGGCCATTTCCGATGTGCCGGAAGGGGCGAAGAACCTAACGGGGGAAAGCCCTCCGCCTGATTCAGATCCGTTTGACGACAGTCCGAGTTTTGAAAAAATCTCGCTTACCCGTCAAGATAAAACGCCGCAAGCTGAATCGCCGATTACAGTTCCAGAAAAGCGGTCAGCTTTTGCTCTGCACGCACAACGAAACGCTTTCCGTTGTCACGATGTGCGTCTGCAATCCAGATCGTTCGCCCGTGGGAATCCACGGTTGACCGAAATCGCGCAGGTTCACGGCTTCTTTTCCTCGCAGAGTTTTTGGAAACGCGGATCATTCCGGAGCGGATCGAACATCGGATCGAGCCGGAGTAGCGCGGGAGTGAGCGGCACGTTTTCAGCCAGCGCCCCATAACACGGGATGGAGAGTAGTTTCTGTAAAGCGGCGATGGCGCGATCGGGTTCACCCGTTTGCGCTGCCACCCGGGCGAGGATCTCGAGCGGTCCGGAACCGAAAATGGCGTCTTTCTCGATCGGCACCGTGGACATGGCCCGCTCCGCCAGAGCCAATGCGGCGGCTTTGTCACCAAGACCCATGTTGGTCAGTGCGAGATCACCAATCAAAATAAAATTTCCCGGCTGTTCTTTGAGGAAAGATTCCAGTTCGTTGCGCGCCTCTCGCCAACTTTCCTTCGCGGCGGCATTGTCACCGGCCGCTTCTTGTGCCCAACCTAACCAAAAACGCAGTTCGCCATTGTAAAAGCCCAGCGTTGGATCAGGCTTGGCAAGTATCTCCTCTAGCCGAGGGATGATTTGGGCAGGGCGGCGCTCAAGGATGGCCTGGTAAACTTGCGTTTCCAAGGCCTGGGGGTCGTCGGCCTCCGGGTGGAGCGGAGCGAGGAGCGCGCCAGCACGCGGCAGGTCTCCCTCGGCTTGTGCGATACCGGCCTTGCACGCGAGCGCGTCCAAGTCGTCCGGCGTGATATTGAGAATCTGATCAAACTTTCGCAGCGCTTCGGGGAAACGACGAAGAAAGGTATATGAAAGCGCGTGCTGGCCAAGGAGGTTGACGTTGCGCGGATCGAGTCGCTCGGCTTCGTTGAAGTAACTCTCGCTCTGGTCCCACTGGCCTCGCCGCCGGGCGACATAGGCCAGTTGTTCGGGAATCCGGCTGCTGTTCGGCAAGAGTGGTCGTGCTTGTTCAAAGTAACGCACCGCGGCGTCGTAATCTTTCAGGCAGGCGTAGTGGTAATGTCCCTTGGCCAATATGGCCTCGCCTAGATTGGGCTGGAGAGTGAGCGCGGTCTCGGCTGCCCGCCGCGCCTCTTCACGCAAGGCGATCGTGGGTTGAAGATTCGTCGAGATGTAGCCGACCGCATCAACGTATGACAGCAGCGCCCAAGCAAGGGCGAACTTCGGGTCCAAGCGCACCGCGTCTCTTAGATATTTCTGCGCGCCAAGGAGGGTGGCGGGTGTGGTGGCCGTTTTCAGCGAATAAGCCAGCCCGCGCAGGTAGGCATCATAAGCCTCAACATTGTCCGTCGGTTTGGCGGCGATGACTTGCTCTTCCCGACCGGTAATTTTTGCCCGCAACTGCTCGGCAATGGCTTTGGCCACCTCACTCTCGACCGAAAAAATGTCGGTCAGTTTGCGATCAAACGTATCGCCCCAAAGATGGGAATCATTGGCTGCTTTGATCAACTGCACGTTCACGCGCACTGCATCACCGCTTTTTTGCACGCTACCTTCCAGAACGTGAGCAACCCCGAGTTGCTTGGCGATCTCAGTGAGATTGCCAGGTTTGCTCTGATACCGCTGCGTGGAAGTGCGGGAAATGACTTTCAAATCCGCGATCTTGGCCAGGCGTGTGAGAATTTCCTCTTGAATCCCATCGGCGAAATAAGCATTTGCTTTGTCCTCACTCAGATTTTGAAACGGCAGCACGGCGATGCTTTTTTCCGGAACAATTGATGTCGATCTGGCTGATTTCTTGGAAACCAGAACGAAAGCGGCTGCGATGCCGACGAGTAAAAGCAGTGCAGCTGCCACTCCGGCCCAGCGCACTCGGGTGCGCTGTTTCCTGAGAGCTTGAAACTTTTGTGGGAGCTGACGGTTCCCCACGTCGTCGGACCATAGATTGACGATGGCTACCTGCATCCCGTGCTTTACTTCACATGTGCCCAGATCGTGCAGCAGAGGTCGCCACTTCTCGTATTCTTCCAGATCTTCGGCGACGTGTTTGGAGAGAAGAATGTGCCCGGCGTCGCCGCAATCCATCACTCGCTGCGCCATGTTAAGGCCAGCGCCCGCGAGATTGGCCCGTTCGTTTACATCGACCAGCCCGCCAACTGGCCCGCTGTGGATTCCCATCCGAAGTTGTAGACGCGGATGTTCCTTGAGAGTGCGGCTGATCTCCACCGCGGATTGCACAGGCGCTTCCGGACTCGTGTAAAATGCCAGCGCCATCCCGTCGCCGGTTGGGATCCTAGTCAAACAGCTCGCAGCTTCGGCTTGTTGAAATTGCACGGACGCGCGAACAATCCGCTTCAGTTCCTCAATCGTCGCGTGCTGGTCGCTAATCGAAAGCTTCGAGTAGCCAACGATGTCGATGAACAGGACATGGGCGATTTCGAGCTCGATCTCTTTCTTGATCTCGGCGGGCATGTTCATTTCGGCGCAGTCGCGACGAGTTTTTGGAAGCGCGGATCATTCCGAAGCGGATCGAACATCGGATCGAGTCGGAGCAGCGCCGGAGTGAGCGGCATGTATTTGTCCAGCGCGCCGTCGCCCGGTATCGAGAGTAGTTTCTGTAGAGCGGCAATGGCGCGGTCGGGCTCTCCCGTCTGCGCCGCAACCCGAGCGAGGATCTCAATCGAATCGGCACCGCTCGCCGCGTCTTTCTCAATTGGCAGTGCGGCGATCCCCCGTTCCGACAGAGCCAACGCCGCCTCTTTGTCGCCAAGGCCCATATTGGTCAACGCGAGATCTCCAAGGAGGGTAGAATTGTCCGGCTGCTCCTTGAGGAAAGATTCCAGTTCGCTGCGCGCTTGGCGCCAGCTTTCCTGGGCGGCGGCATGATCGCCAGCGACATCTTGAGCCCAACCTAACCAAAACCGTAGTGCGCCATTGTGATAACCCAACGCTGGATCAGGCTTTGCTAGTATTTCCTTTAGCCGAGAAATGATTTGTGCAGGGCGACGCTCCAGGATCGCCTGGTAAACTTGTGTCTCCAACGCACTTGTGTGGTCGGCATTAGGACGCAGCGGAGCGAGTAGCGCAGCAGCACGCGGCAGATCACCCTCGGCTTGTAAGATAGCCGCCTTATACGCGAGCGTATCCACGTCGTCCGGTATGATGTTGAGAACCTGATCAAACTTTCGCAACGCTTCGGGGAAACGACGAAGTACGGAATACGAAAACGCCTGGTTAGTAAGCAGCCGAACGTTGCGCGGGTCAAGCCGCTCGGCTTGGTTAAAATAGGACTCGCTCCAGCCCCATTTACCTTGCCTCCGCGCGACATAAGCTAGCACTTCAGGAATCCGACTGCTATTCGGCAGGAACTGACGTGCCTGCTCAAAGTAACGCAGCGCGGCGTCGTAATCCTTTAGACAAGCATAATGGTAATAGCCCTTGGCCAAGATGGCTTCGCCGAGATTGGACTGAAGAGTAAAGGCAGTCTCGGCCGCCTGTCGCGCCTCTTCGCGGAGGGGGAAAGTTGGTTGAAGACTCCCCACGAGGTAGCCGTGCGCATCTACGTTTGACAGCAGCGCCCAAGCAAGCGCGAACTTCGGATCCAACCGCACCGCTTCTCTGAGATATTTCTGTGCGGCAAGAGCGTTCGCGGGGTTGTTGCCAGTTTTGAGCGTATAAGCCAGACCACGGAGGTAGGCGTCGTAAGCCTCTGGATTCTCCGTCGGTTTGGCGGCAATCTCTCGCTCTTCATGACCGGTGAGTTTTGCTCGCAATTGGTCGGCGACAGCTTTGGCCACCTCACTTTCGACCGAGAAGATGTCGGTCAGTTTTCGATCAAAGGTATCTGCCCAAAGATGGGAATCATTGGCTGCTTTGATCAACTGCACATTCACGCGCACGGCGTCGCCGCTCTTCTGCACGCTTCCTTCCAGGATGTGAGCCACGCCAAGTTGCCTGGCAATCTCCGGCAGATTTTCCGGCGCGCTTTTGTAATGCTGCGTGGACGTGCGCGAAATCACTTTCAAATCCGCGATCTTTGACAGGCGCGTCAGAATTTCCTCTTGGATGCCGTCGGCGAAGTAAGCGTTCTCGGCATCGCGGCTCAGATTTCCAAATGGGAGAACAGCGATGCTTTTCTCCGGAGCAGGCGGCGTCGATCGCTCACGATAACGGGAAAACATTACGATACCCGCAACGACCACCGCTAGCGCCAGCAACGCCGCCGCCGCCGCCCAGCGCAGACACACCCGCCGTTTCTGCGCGCTCTTAAATCTCTGTGGCAGCTTCGCATTGCCGAATTGATCGTCATAGAGGTTCACGACCGATACGCGCACGCCATGCTTCACTTCGCACGAGCCGAGATCGTGCAAGAGCGGTCGCCACCTCTGGTATTCTTCCAGATCTTCAGCGACGTGTTTGGAGAGAAGAATGTGCCCGGCGTCGCCGCAATCCATCACTCGCTGCGCCGTGTTAAGGCCAGCGCCGGCGAGATTGGCCCGTTCGTTTACATCGACCAGCCCGCCAACTGGCCCGCTGTGGATTCCCATCCGAAGTTGTAGACGCGGATCTTCCTTGAGAGCGCGGCTGATCTCCACCGCGCATTGCGCAGGCGTTTCCGGACTCGTGTAAAATGCCAGCGCCATCCCGTCGCCAGTTGGGATCCTGGTCAAACGGCTCGCGGCTTCGGCTCGTTGAAATTGCTCGGACGCGCGAACAATCCGCTTCAGTTCCTCAATCGCCCCGTGCTGGTCGCTAATCGAAAGCTTCGAATAGCCAACGATGTCGATGAACAGGACATGGGCGATTTCGAGCTGGATCTCGTTCTTGATCTGAATGGGCATCTGGTCGGGGGGTGCGCGCTAAGCTTACATGAATTTCACAATTGCGCCTCATTCAGACTGTTGAGATTGTCAGCGATGATTTCCCATTACTTCACGCGCCGGATTCTGATTTTTTTGCTCTCCACGCAGCAATTACAAAAGTGATATGCGCGGTCGCAATGACGCGCGCGATATTCACGATTGCGATTGCGTTTCTTTGCATCGCAGCGGCAACCACGCCTTCCGTGACTTCTCGTCATTGAGAACTCATTTCCGGGCCGCTTATTGCATGCGCCTTTTATGCGCAGCTATGGGGATGTCAACAAATTTGAGAGGAAAACGAAGAGGGGTCCTCGTTTCCACGGGCGCGGAATTTTCTTCCGTCAGAGCAGAAGCCCGGGAAGATTTCTCGTACCAAGAATCGCACGGCAAAATGCTTGTCAGAAAGAGAACGAGAGAGTTTCAACCATGCGCTTTTTGCTTTCGCATTTTTCTCCCGGCGACAAGATCGAGAACCGCCCGGCGCAATTTCTCGCGGTCTGCTGCATTGCCCATGTCGAGTTTAAGGTTCATCGCCTCCGCGACGGTTTTAGCGTAAGCAACGCCTTGCTGCTCAGCCAATCGCTCCCAGCGTTCATCGGCCATAACCTCGATAAGATTGGAGACAGAACGCTTCTCTAAAGAGGCCATTTGTTCCAGCTTGTTTCGTTGCTCTTACTGGCAACGTGATTGAGACGCACGAGCACGCGGGCGAGTTCAAAAAGTGGTAGCTTTTGCTAAGCGGCTTGTGCGGTTCCTGGGGGACCGAGCCCGAAAGACGACTTGCCGCCTTGTAGCGTTTTAATGCAAACTGCCTCTATGCGGCAGGGAATAGATTGCAAAATGCCGTCTAATTCTCGTTAGGCTCACAAATATTCGCTTTTATGATCAAAGGACTTCGAACATGCATTTATCCCGCGCCGGATCTGGCGAAAGCGAAGGCGTGGTACGAGTTAGTCTTCGAACGGAAACCATATTTTGACGAGCCTTTTTATGTTGGATTTGATGTGGGAGGATTCGAGCTGGGTCTGGTACCGGATGCTGAACCTGGCAACGCTGGGGCGAAGGCTCTGTGGGGCGTCGACGATATCCAACAGGAGATCCAGCGGTTGCGGACGGCTGGGATCACTATCGTTGGAGAAATTCAGGATGTTGGTGGTGGCATAAAGGTCGTCGATATCAATGATCCGTTCGGAAATTTGGTCGGTCTGATCGAGAATCCGCAATTTAGAGCGGAAAAGGTTCAATGAAGCATAACCAATCGCTGGGGCTAACCACTGGTGGTTGCAAATCGCTGATTCCAATTCCATAAGCGCCGTCAGCTTTTCATCCGCACGCACAATGTAACGCTTTCCGTCGCCGCGATGGGGGTCTGCAATTCCCCTTCGTGGCGTAACCGAAGGTTGGCCTGTCTATCCTGCAATAGCCCTTTCGTCCATCGCGAAAAGCTTCCGTGGAGATTCCATCAATAGGGCCACCGCGGTAACGATCGCTGTTCCCGTATCCGGCCATTGTCGTAGCCATATCCGCAAGGGTGACCACTGTAATAATCATATTCGTAAACGGTCGGAGTGTAATACCCATAGGGGTAAGAACCGTGGCTATAATAGCCGGACGGATAGTACTCGCACGCGGTTAACGTCACCGAAGCGACGCAAATTAAGGAAAGTATAAGGTTTGCGTTCATAGAATGTAGTCCTTCTGTTTTTCTTGTCCTAAGACTAATTTTCGCAGGGTTTCGCGGCTCTGCCCATGGGACCTTCGTCCAATACGCATCATCCCGCAGAAAACTCCCTGAAACGGCTCCCTGCATCGAAAATGACCGTAGCTACGTTCAGATGAACGTTCTGCGGTATTATTGTCTAAACGCCGGCCAAAGTCAGTGCAGAGGTCATTTCCGTGGCGAGAACCATTCCTTTTGTCGCTGGCCACAGGCGCGGAAGTCGTGCATGCCTGTAGATCGGCACGTTCCACCAGACCCGGAAGAAGGTCTTTTGGGACATCCATCACCCAGAGAAAGCGATCGCCATTGACTTACACGACGAGCGCTACACCACGTTGATTATCGAGGTGGCAGACCCAGAAGCCACGATACGCGAAGATTCAGGGAGCTATCGCACCCGTGAACGCCTAACCGACCTTCATGGCTACGCTGCATGGGGAATTCACCCGGTGATGAAAATAGCAGTCAACGACCGAGGAAAGCGCCTTTTTGCTTTCGCATTTTTCTCCCGGCCACAAGATCCAGAATTGCTCGGCGCAATTTCTCGCGGTCTGCTGGATTGTCCGCGTCCAGTCTTAGGTTCATCGCCTCCGCCACGGTTCTTAACGTAAGCAACGCCCTGCTGCTCGACCACCCGCTCCCAGCGTTCATCGGCCATAACCTCGATAAGATTGGAGACGGAACGCTTCTCTAAAGAGGCCATTTGTTCCAGTTTGTTCCGTTGCTCCTCACGCACCGTCAGGTCGAGCTTCGGGTTGTTCTTGTTCTTTTTGGATTTTGCCATTCGCAGTTTCTTACACCTCGTTCTTCATAGCCGATCACGCAGGTTGAAAGCGATAATCCATATACACTACAAAAACGTCGTCGTAAAATTTGTTGCTTGACATACGCCATATCAGAGTATACAAGGCGTATTACAATAAGCGGCCCAGAAATGAGTTCTCAATGAACGAGAAGTCACGGAAGGCGAAACAGCTGTTCCCCCCAGGACTACGTTAAACCGCACGACTTCAACAATGAAAAAGACAACAACAATAAAAACAACAACAATCGCGATGCTAGCCCCGTGCCTCCTAGCATGCGCGCGCTTCTAGCGGGCTGCGCTACAGCGGATTTCACTCCTTATAGCGGCGCTCAACAAAATTGGCCAGTCGCCACAGGCGGGTTTATGGATACGAAGTATGCGGTACCGGTGTTCTATGGTACGCCAAATCGGCCGTACGAAGTAATCGGTTATTTAAAGGCAGAAACGGACGCGTACCGCAACACACGAGATCAGGTGGTCGGCTTCATGGCGCGCCGGGCGCGGGAGCTCGGCGGGAATGGCCTGATTCTTGTCGGCACAAGTAGCCATTATATGGGTTCTGCATCTAGCGCCTCGGTATATGGAAATGTGTACGGTTCGGGATTTAGCGCGACTGGTTTTGGGACATCGATTCCGCTGTTTGGCGGCAACGGCGATGCGGTTGTAATCCGCCTTGGCTAAGTAACTAACTCATCGGTGAGAATGGCAGCGGCCAAGGCAAAAGACAAATGGGAGTAAACATGACTCACAGATTTTTGAAACGCCTCAACGAAAGTAGACAAACCATGAAAACACTAATAACAGCAGTGCTGATCGCGTGACGCTTGGGATGGTACAAGCCGAACCGCGTCAGTCAAAAGAGCGCAACCGCAACTACATTCTGCGTCGTCAGGAGGCTGGGCTAGTGCAAGGCACGCCAACATCGCGGCTGATAATCGGCAAGCGCGAAATCGATGTCTATCGCAACGGACTGATGTTCGAAGGCGATCACGTGGTCGGCGTGAGCAGGCGGAAATGAAAACACCCGACGGTCAATTGCAGCCGTGTCGAGAGGGATGCGGCGCTATGGTAAAACCGGCCAACATGCAGCGGCACGTCAGGGCAAAGCGTCCGAAATCCGCGGCTGAGGTTATCGCCGAGCGAGCCGGACGAGTCAAACGCCGTCACGGTCGCAGATTCCAAGGGCAAACAGAGAAAGCGATATTCGCACGCTGCCGCGATTGCGGCAAGCCAGCCATTGTCGGGGAAGATCGTTGCTATACCTGTAGCTGCGACTAAACCGACGTGACGCATCAAAACGAGTTAGGGTGTTGATCGCGCAATATGCTTACGGCTGACGAACAAAGAGTCCTGGACGCACTTCTGCCGTGCCGACGCGTTGGTTGTGATGGGGCCATTCCGTTAGTGTCTCTCAGGTTTGCGCGGGCGCTTATAGAGTATCGTCTCCGCACAGACAGCGCCTTCATGCTCCCCGGCACCTGTCCTGAATGCGCTGCGGAATGCGCATTCACATATTCGGACGTGATCAACCGCATCCCCTCGCATCTTCGACCTGCTGCCCTTCCCGCCGACCGATTCTGGGCACTTATGCTTATCGCTGGCCCGGAAATCGCGTCGGGCGAGTCCGGGTTCGTCGGAGATCGTGCCCTCATTGAACGTGTCCAAGACTTCGGCGATGCTTGGACAGGCTACCTTCGTTCCGTCAGCGCCTTCACGCCTACTTTGCCTGCCGGGACTATCGTGTGCGGCAAACGCTTCGGCACATTTCCGGTATGCACTGGCTTTCAAGGTGCTACGGCTATCGAGCGATTACCGCTAGTGTGTCCCACAAAGGCTGACAGTGCTACGTTTTATGCGACTCCAGATGCTCCAGACGACCTCAAGCTAGCGCAGCCCATGTGCTCTAATCCAAGCTGTCCTCACTTCTTCGGGATGAATTATTCGCAGTTTTGCGCCCTCTTGGACTCGCAGCGGGACATCGAATGGTTTTGGGGCGGTATTCCTCACGTTGTTTTGGACTGCCAGCGGTGCGGCACCAGCACTGTCATAGACAAGGAGACTTATGCGACGCTTTTCCATTTATGACGCAACGCCTGATCAATGCGATGCAGCGAACATGGCTCCGGCGTTAGCCTTGATGAATGAGTTCAAGCCGTGGATTCAGTGTGCGAGCAAGTTCAACGAGCCGTAAGATGAACCATTGGAAGAAACAGCTTGTTGAAATCGAGGAGCAACTCCA